>MRWG01000041.1_pt1 | contig 280315 bp, 260 predicted proteins | sample 1013341 | NCBI WGS metagenome assembly MRWG01 (sample SAMN06117577, study PRJNA244670) | biofilm metagenome | biome: Water; feature: Cathode Biofilm; material: Biofilm; isolation source: microbial consortium enriched at the cathode of a solar microbial fuel cell | place: USA: District of Columbia... | reverse complement strand
CGATTTCAGGGTGTAACCCTTCGGGCCGGGGCCATTTTTGCGCACTCCGGCGTTACTCATCGCTCATTTAGCCCGGCTAAACTACGCTCCTCGTGCCTTGGATTGCGCAAAAATGACGCCCGGCGCGACACCCGCTATTTTTGAGACCGCTTCTAGTCATCCGCCGGCGCGGCGGCGCACCTCACGTCGCCTGTAAATGACCGTACAGGCGCCCGTAGAGGCCGCCCTGGCGCAGCAGTTCCTGGTGGGCGCCCTGCTCAGCAACGCGACCGTCATCGAATACGAGCACCCGATCGGCCTGCCTCACCGCGCTCAGCCGGTGCGCGATGATTAACATCGTTCGATCGACGAAATGTTCGTTCAGCGACCGGTACACCTGTGCCTCGGTTTCGGCGTCGAGTGCCGATGTTGCTTCGTCGAGGATCACGATATTCGGCTCCGCGAGTACCATCCTTGCGATCGCGAGGCGTTGTCGCTGGCCGCCCGACAAGCGGATCCCGTCGCGCCCGATCACGGTATCGAGTCCGTCCGGCCACCCCGCGACGAGTTCGTCGATAACGGCGATTTTCAGCGCCGCGAGTATTTTTGTATCGTCCACCTCACGCCCGAGCGCAACGTTCGCGCGCACGGTGTCATTGAACAATGCCGGGTGCTGCAGCACCGTGCCGACATGTTCGCGCACGACATCCATACCGATCTCGCGCACGGAGTCCCCGTCGAAACGCAGATCGCCGGCCAGCGGCGGGTACAAACCGAGAATGATCTGCACGAGCGTGGATTTCCCGCCACCACTCGCGCCGACTACCGCGACTTTTTCGCCCGGCGCGATCGTGAGACTGAGATCGTCGAAGATCAACGGCCCGTCACCGTAACGAAACGCGATACCGTGCAGCGACAGCCCGTTCGTTCTGCGCCCGGCGAACGGGTTCTTCACGTGCGGGTAGCGCGGTTCGTCCTCGAGCCTCACGATCGTATTGATGCGTTCGAGCGCCGCGGTGGCTGCCTGAAAGCCGTACTGCAGATTCAGGATCGCCTCGATGGGTCCGAGCATGTACCAGAGATAGCCGAATACGGCGATCATCTCGCCGAGGGTGAGACCGGAAAACAGCACCATCAGCATCGCAACGGCCCGGAAGATATCGATGCCGATCAGGAACACGGCGAACGAAAAGCGACTCGCCGCATCGCTGCGCCATGCATACGCGGATGAATGGGTGCGTATCCGGCGCGCCAGCGATTTGACCCGTCCGAGGTAATACTGTTCGCGATTCGCGGCCCGGATCTGGTGGATCGCTTCGAGCGTTTCCGTCAGCGCTTCCTGAAACGCCTGAAAAGCCGCGTTCTCCCTGCGCTTCAACCGCTTTACTTTTTTCGCGATCGCGATCGTGAAGTACACGGCGAACGGATTGAGTACGAGCACGAACAGACCGAGTTGCCAGTGCATCCACAGCAATATCCCGGCCGCACCAACGAGCATCAGTACGGAAATCAGTAAACGGCTGACCGTAACCCCGGTGAACTCGTCGATCGTATTCAAATCGACGACCATGTGCGACGCCACCGTCGTTCCCCCGAGAGATTCGTACTCGGCCATCGATACGCGGTTCAGGCGGTCGATCAGGCGCGCGCGCATGCGAAAAATCAGATCCTTCGCGATCAGCGTGAACTGGCGGGTCTGTAACACCTGCAGCAACAGACTGCCGATCCGCAGCGCGATCGTGATCACGAGAACAAACGCGATGTACGCCGCATCCGTTTGCCATGTGGCCGGCAATACGGTGTCGATCGCGGCGACGAGCTTGCCCGGCTCGCCGATCAGGACCTCGTCGACGAGCAACGGCATCAGCAACGGCAACGGCACACTCAACAGCGCGGCGATGATCGCGACGATGTGGGCAATGACGAGTTCCCGCTTGTGGGCCCGGAAAATCGACGCCACGTAGCGCCAGGTATACGGCGCCGCGGACGGCGCGTGGTCGTCGCTTACGGGGGCTGGAATCGTCGCGGCTGTCGTTGTCATGTCGTGTAGCTGGAATTTCGTTGACCGGAAATACCCTGCACCGTAGCGGTGCCGGTCACAATTCGTCGCGGCGTTCTTAGGTCGTACCGGTCCGGGGCCGATATAATCCCATCAAACTGTTTCCGCTCATAGTCAGCCGTCACCGCATGGAAAAGATTTGGTTATCGAGCTATCCGCCCGGCGTTCCCCGCGAAATCGATCACGCAAACGTGTCGACGCTCGTCGCGCTCTGTGACGACGCCTGCGCGGAATTCACGCACCACAAGGCGTTCGGAAACTTCGGCTCGTTCATGACGTTCGCCGATATCGGTCGCGATTCACACGCATTCGCGGCATTTTTGCAGTCGCACGGCGCTATTCGCCACGGCGATCGCGTCGCGCTCATGATGCCGAACATTCTGCAGTATCCCGTGGCGATGTTCGGCGCGTTACGCGCCGGCGCAGTTGTCGTCAACACGAACCCGCAATACACGGCGCGCGAATTACACCACCAGCTCGCCGATTCCGGCGCGCGGATACTCGTGGTATTGCGCAATATGCTGCCGGTCGTCTACGCAGCGCTGCCGGGTACGGACATCGAACATATCGTTGTCACCGAGCTTGGTGATTTGTTTCCGTTTCCTAAATCGCTCGTGTACAACCGCGCCGCGCGCCGCGGCACGGAGACGCCGGAAACGCGCGCCGACATCGCGGTGACGAAGTTCAACGATGCGCTGAAATCCGGCGCGAAAGCACCATTTTCCGCCGTCGACGTTACCCTCGACGACCTCGCGTTCCTGCAGTACACGGGCGGTACGACGGGTAAATCGAAAGGCGCGATGCTGAGCCACGGCAATGTCGTGGCCAACACGATGCAGGTCGGTGCGTGGTTACGCGACTCGGTGGACCGCGGCGGGGAAATCGTGATAACCGCACTGCCGCTCTACCATATCTACGCGCTGACGGTGAATTGCTTCTCGTTTTTTCGCGAAGGTGCGTTGAATTATCTGATCACCGATCCGCGCGATACGAAGCGGTTCATCAGGGAACTCGCGCGGCTGCGCTTCACCGGGATCGCGGGCGTGAACACGCTGTTCAGTTCACTGCTCGATCACGAGGACATCAACAAGGTCGATTTTTCCCACCTGAAATATTCCAGCGGCGGCGGCTCCGCGATCCTGAGCGGGGTGGCGAATGCATGGGAAGCGCAGACGAAAACGATCATTTCCCAAGGATACGGTCTCACGGAAGCAAGCCCGGTCGTGTGCGTGAACCCGTTCGAAATGCAGGAATTTACCGGCTCGGTCGGGGTGCCGGTACCGTCGACGGAATGCCGGATCGTAACGGACGACGGCACCGAGGCGGCGATCGGCGAGGCGGGCGAACTGCTCGTGCGCGGACCGCAGGTCATGCAGGGCTATTGGCAGCGCGAGGAAGACAACGCGGACGTATTCGACACCGATGGCTGGCTGCGCACGGGCGACGTCGCGGTGATGGACGCGGCCGGCTTCTTCACGATCGTCGATCGCAAAAAGGATCTGATTATCGTCTCGGGATTCAACGTCTACCCGAATGAAATCGAGGAGGTCGCCGCCACCCACTCCGGAGTTGCCGAGGTCGCCGCGATCGGGGTGGACGACCCGCGCACCGGCGAGACGGTGAAGCTCGTAGTCGTCCGTCGTGACCCGGGCCTGACGGCGGCCCAGTTGATCACGTACTGCCGTGATCAGCTAACGGCCTACAAGGTGCCGCGGTACGTCGAATTCGTCGACGAGCTGCCGAAATCAAATATCGGGAAGATCCTGCGCCGCGTGGTGAAAGAGCGGCACGGATCGCAGACCGCACAGTGCGCGTAGTTCGTTGCGCGCCGGCCTAGGCGCTTTCGCGGTCGAGCAACCATGCCTCGACCCCGGGCGTCGACTCACCCGGTGATTGCGACAGGGCATGAAAATCGAACAACGCGGTATCGGCGAGATGCGAGGGCGTCACGGTCTGCAGACTGCGAAAGATATTCTCGAGTCGGCCCGGCTGCTCGCGTTCCCAGCCCCGCAACATTTGCTTGATCTGCACACGCTGCAGGTGGTCCTGGCTGCCGCACAGATTGCACGGAATGATCGGGTAATTCCGCTCGGCGGCATAGGCCTCGATGTCCGCTTCACGACAATACGCGAGCGGCCTGATCACAACGTTACGGCCGTCATCACTCAGTAATTTCGGCGGCATCGCTTTCAGGCGCGAACCGAAAAACATGTTCAGAAAAAGCGTTTCGATGATGTCGTCGCGATGATGCCCGAGCGCAATTTTCGTAATACCGTGAGCTGCCGCGAAATCATAGAGGATGCCGCGACGAAAGCGTGAGCAGGCGCCACACAGCGTTTTCCCTTCCGGTACCACGCGTTTGACGATGCTGTAGGTGTCGCGCTCGATCACGTGATACTCGATGCCGAGTTCCTCGAGATAGGCCGGCAATACGTGTTCCGGGAAATCCGGCTGCTTCTGGTCGAGGTTGACGGCGATCAGTTCGAACTCGACCGGTGCTTTCGCCTGCAGGCTGAGCAGGATGTCGAGCATCGTGTACGAATCCTTGCCGCCGGACAGGCACACCATGACCCGGTCGCCGGCCGCGATCATGCCGAAATCCGCGATCGCACGGCCGACGTTGCGCCGCAGGCGCTGCTGCAGTTTGTTGAAATTGATGGCTTGTTTCGTTTTCGGCACGACCGTGACAGCACCCGGGATCCGTTCAGTATCAATAAAGACCGTTGCGGTAATTGTCTTCGATCAGTTCATCGACGACGTTGATCTCCTCGGCGCTGGGCATGGCATCCGCTTGCGCGGTCTGCTCCAGGATGATCTTGCCGAGCGAAGGCATTTCACTGCGATCCTGGCGACTTTCCGGATCCCACAATTTCGACCGCCTGAATGCCTTCGCGCAGTGCAGGTAGGCTTCTTCCACGGCGACGAGGATCCCGAGCTTCGGCACCCGGCCCTGCACGGCGCAGCGCTCGAGCAGGCTCGCGTCCCTGACCACCGTCGCGCGCCCGTTCACGCGCAGCGTTTCGTCGAAACCCGGCACCATGAACAACAAGCCGACGTTCGGGTTTTCCGTTATGTTCGTGAGACTGTCGACCCGATTGTTGCCCGGCCGTTCGGGAATGAAAATCGTATTGTCGTCGAGGATCTGGACGAACCCCGGCGCATCGCCACGCGGCGAGACATCGGCCTTGCCGTTCGCGTTCGCGGTGCCCAGGGTGAGAAATGGTGAGCGTTCGATCAGCTCGCGCGAAAATTTATCGAGCTTCGGGATCGCTTTCTTCACCGCCAGTTCCATCGGCGCGCCGATCAATTCCCGCACGGCATTCTCGTCACGGAGAACCGCTTTCAGTGGCTCGTTGCTCATACGCGTACTCCTTCGAATTGCCGGTTGCGCGCGGACTATAGCAAAACCGGTGGCGCAGCGGAAAAAACCACGGCGAGCGCCTTGTTCAGGGGCTCGAGCAGGTGCCCGGCCCATTCCTGCTGACCCGCCGGATGTGCGATCAAATCCTGGCGGATCTCGACGAGCACGTGCGGGATCCCGCGCGCCTCGCCGTGGACCGGGATGCTGAAATCCTTGTCGTCGATGCGATACGGTTCGTTATCGCCGACCGCGACGGTGTCGTGCGCGCCGAAGTGTTCGAGCAGGTGATTCGCAACGCGCGGATCCGCGCCGTACAACACCCCGATATGCCACGGCCGCGTCTGTTCGAGGTAGACGGGGGTAAAGCTGTGGATCGCCACGAGTACCGTCGGTCGTTCCCGCCGGGCATCGAGCAGGCGTCCGATCGCGTCGTGGTAGGGATCGAAAATCTCCGCCACCCGCTGCGCCCGCGCGTGCTCGTCGAGATCGTGATTGCCGGGGATCGGGGTCGCTTCGCTCACCTGCGGGATCAGCGACTCGTGATCGCGCGGTCGATTGCAGTCGATCACGAGACGCGAATAATTCTGCAGCACGAGCGTCGCATCGAGCATCCCGGATAGGTGTCGGGAAACGCCGGCGGCGCCAATGTCCCAGGCAATATGCCGCGCGCGCTGTGTCTCATCGAGCCCGAGCGTGCCGAGCGCCGCGGGGATCCGGTTCGAGGCATGGTCGCAGGTGAGAAATACCGGCGAACGACCCCGGGCACGCGCAATGCTTACCGCCGCCGGTTCATCGGCGCCGAGGAGCCGGTCACTCACGACGCTTTACCGTCGTCGTGCAGCTCCGCGTGGAAATAGCGCTTGTGCCAGCCGAAGCCCTGCCAGGTCGTCAACTTGTCGGGGACGATTTTGAACGTCCAGCACGGTTCGACATTGACGGAGCCGCGGTATTCCGCGGCTTTGTCACCGAGGTAGCGCGGTCCCGTATGTTCCTCGCCGATCCGGTTCCAGAGTGATTTTTCACCGTTCGCAAGCACCGGCCCGACGGGTTCCTCGACGACGAGCGCCCGACCCTCGCACAAGACCTTGCGGATCGGCGGTTCGGGTTCATCCACGACGAGCGAGACCCGCGGGTCCGCGGCCATGTAATGCGCCCATTCGGAGCGCGCGCGCGGCACGATCCAGAACGCTTCACCGTCCCAGTGGTACCACACGGGCACGACGTACGGCGCACCATCGGGTTTCAGACAGGCGAGTCGCGCGATCCACGGCCCGGCCAGAAACTCGTCGATCTCCGTCGCGTTCAGTGCCCCGAATTTTTTTCCCCGCCAACTCATGTTCGTCCTCCCGCTCGGCGGCCGACGCCGGGCGTGTCAATAAACCTCGAAATACTCGCGCTGCTCCCAGTCCGTCACGTGCAGCAGGAAACGCGAAATCTCCGCCTGCTTGACCGCCAGTATGTAATCGACAAACGCATCGCCGAAGCAGCGGCGGTAGTGATCCGAATCACGCAGCGCGGCGACCGCATCCATCAGACTCGCCGGCAGCTTCGGCTTGTCGGACTCATACGGCGAGATCTCCGGCGGACCGGGATCGAGCTGCCGCGCGATGCCGTCGAGACCGCTCGCGATTTGCGACGCCATGTACAGGTAGGGGTTCGCGCACGGTTCGCCGGCGCGGTTTTCGATATGCGTCGCATTGTCACCCGGGCCGCCGAGTACGCGGACCATCGCGGCGCGGTTCTCGCGCGCCCACGTGATCCGATCCGGCGCGAACGAATTCGGCACGAAACGCTTGTAGCCGTTGATCGTCGGGGCCGCGAACACGGACGACGCCGCCGCATGCTCGAGGATCCCGGCGACAAACTGCCGGCCCATAGCCGACAGCGCATGCCCGTCGCCGGTGTGGTTCGCGAACAGATTCTCCTCCCCGGACAGATCGCACAACGACTGGTGCAAATGCCAGCCGCTCGAGTAGAAATTCGGCAGCGCCGGCCGGGTCATGAACGTCGCGTGATAACCGGCGCGGCGGCAGATTTGTTTCGTCGCGTTGCGAAACAGGAGCATATTGTCCGCGCCGCTGATCCCGACGACGGGGTCGAACGTAAACTCGCACTGCCCCGGCCCCCATTCATCCTCGAGCGTGCGCAGGGGCAGACCGAGCGGTTCGAGATTGTCCTGCAGCAGTTGCAGGATCGGATCGATTTCGTCGAGGCGCTCTTCCGTCAGGTACTGGAATCCGTGCGCAATCATGCTCACCCCGGGCGGATCCGGCGGCCATCCGGATTCTTCCGGCCGGAGTTTCTTGTCCTCTAGCTTCGTAATATAGAACTCGACTTCGAGACCACTGATGTAATCGAAACCCTGTTCATTCAACGTGCGCAGCTGACGCTTCATCACCTGGCGCGTATCGAACGGCATCGGTTCACCGTTGGCGAGAAACATTTCCGACAACACCCAGCCCGTGCGCGGTGCCCACGGCAGGATTCTGAACGTCGTCGGATCCGGTACGAGGATCGCATCCGGCCCACCGGCGAGCGCGGTCATGCCGATGCCGGCGTCGCTCGAGAACATCGGCGCGATGAAATGGTTCGACGTGTCCATGAACAGGGTCGCGGTCTGGAAGTCGACCCCGTTCTTCAGTGCCAGCAGGAAATCATGCGCGAGGATATTCTTGCCGCGCACGATCCCGTGCTGGTCGCCCCAGGCGATCCGGATCGTGCGCAAGTCGTGTTGCCGGATGTCGGCCCGGATGCGTTCCGCCGCGGCCGTCTGTTCTTCGCCCCACAGGCCATGGCGCTCGACGAAATCGATCTGACCTACACTGCCTTCTTGTATCGACATGAATTATCGCCACCTGATCGCATTCGGTCACGTGAGTATAAAGGAAGCGCTGTAAGAATCGTGCGGCCGCAGCCGATGTGATTTGAGGATCGGCGCGGCGACGGTAATTTTCACCAGCGTTCGCGCTCGCGGCAGACAACCCTCGCGGCTCGACTTGCCTCGATCACGTCCGGCGGCGCATGATCGGTCGCACGAAAACGTTCGCCCACCCGGATCATTGTATGCCCTACACACGATCAGATTGCCGGCGCGCACGCGCCGATTTTCCCGCCCTGGCGCGCAGCGTGAACGGGCACGCCGTGGCATTTCTCGATGGGCCGGGCGGCACCCAGGTACCGCACGCCGTACTCGACGCCATTCACACAGCCTACGTCGAACGCAACGCAAACTTCGACGGCATGTTCCGGACCTCGGTCGACGTCGGTCACGCGCTCGCCGCGGCGCGTGCGGCGGCGGCGGACTTCCTCGGTGCCGCGAGTGGTGCCACGATTTCGTTCGGCGCGAATATGACGACCCTGAATTTCTCGCTGTCGCACGCGCTCGCGCGGGCGTTGCAGCCGGGAGATGAAATCGTCATCACGGAACTCGATCACGAAGCGAACCGCGGTCCGTGGCTGAAATTGCGCGAACGCGGCATCGTTGTACGCGAGGTCGCGCTGCGGCGCGACGGCCTGCTCGACCGCGACGATTTCGCCGCGCAGGTCGGCCCGCGCACCCGGGTCGTGGCGCTCGGCATGGCGTCGAACGCACTCGGGACGGTGACGGACGTCGCCTGTGCGCGTGCCCTGTGTGATGAGGTCGGCGCCTGGCTCGTCGTCGACGCCGTGCATTACGCGGCACATTTCCCGCTCGACGTCGAGGCACTCGGGGTCGATTTCCTGTTGTGCTCGGCGTACAAATTCTACGGCCCGCATATCGGCATACTGTATGCCCGGCCCGGTCTGCTCGACGAACTCGACACGGACCGTCTGCGCACGCAGAAGCAGCAGGCACCGTACCGGATTGAAACCGGCACCCTGAACCATGCGGCGATCGCCGGGGTCACGGCGGCCATCGACTACCTCGCGACTTTTGGCGCCGGTACGAACCGACGCGCGCGGGTCACGAGCGCGATGCGCGACATTCATGACTACGAAATGGTACTCGCGCGTCGCTATTACGATGCCGTCCGGCAGCTGGATGGGGTGAACGTATACGGTCCCGGCTTCGATGACGGACCGCGGGCACCGACCGTATCGATCACGTGCGAACGGCATACGCCGAAAGACGTCGCGGCACACCTGGCCGAGCGCGGCCTGCAGGTGTGGCACGGGCATTTCTACGCGATGAAAGTACTCGAAGTCCTCGACCTCGCCGAACGCGGCGGGCTCATCCGGGTTGGTATCTCGCTGTACAACGACGAACCGGAAATTGATCGCCTGATCGACGCACTGGCGACACTCGTGCGGTCCTGAACGCGCCGCTGTGCAAGCCACGGCCGATTTACACCGGCGCGCCGCTGCTGCACCATGCCGGTTCATTTACACAGGAGTCTGTCAGTCGATGTTTATCGCGATGAACCGCTTCAAAATTGCCCCGGGTTTCGAAGCCGGCTTCGAGAAAATCTGGCGCGAGCGCGATTCCTATCTCGCGGAAGTCCCCGGTTTCCGTTCGTTCGCGCTGCTGCGCGGTCCCGCCGTCGAAGTGCCTGACGGCGACGACTACGTGCTGTATGCGAGCCACACGGTGTGGGAATCACGCGCGGCGTTCGACGCATGGACTGAATCCGATCACTTCCGTAAAGCGCACGCGCAGGCCAGCGCACCGAAAGGGACCTACCTGAGCCATCCGAATCTCGAAACGTTCGAGCAGGTGGTCTAGCACGCGCGCCGCATTGCGCTACGCGCACCAGCGGCGGGAACGGGAAAACGACCCTGGCAAGGCGAACGTGACGCCGTTACGCGCGGTACCTGCCCGGCGCAATACCCGCGCCGTCGTGGAGCAGCCCGTTCGCGACCGTACCGGCCCGCGATCCCGCGGGCATCCCGGCGTTGCGGGACCCTCGCGGTGATGCGGCCGTTGGCTGCCGCCAGCGGATCCTAGAAGCGGAATTGCGCCTCGATTGCCCAGGTCCGTTGCTGACCCGGATGCACGAATGAACCGCCAAATTCCGGCGCCGGAATCACTTCCTCGATGATGTGCTGGTTCATCGCGTTACGCACGATACCGGCGACGGACCAGCGGTCGCCTTCGAGCCCCACGCGCAAATTCAGCACGTCGAAATCCGTACGTTTCGTGTTCGAGAAATCGGCCGGCAAGCCGAAGAACAGATCCGCCGTTTCGCGGTCGTCCTGCAATACATGGAACCACGTGTCGCCCGTGATCCGGTAGTCGAGCCGACCGACGAAATCGATCCCGTCGAACACTTCACGCACGTAGTCGCCGCCGATATTCAGCGTCCATTTCGGCGCATACGGCACTTCGTTGCCTTCAGCCGCCGGGCGCAGATTGTGTTTCTCGATTTCGCCGTTGACGACGGCGCCGCTCGCGAACGCGGTGAAGTTTTCCGTCACTGCCGCGCTGCCGGCGATTTCGCCGCCGACGATCGCGACTTCGTCGACGTTCGTCACCACGCGCAACAGCCCGAACGGCCCGACGAAGAACTCGAAGAACTGCATGTCGTCGATTTCGGTGTAGAACATCGCACCTTCGAGCTTGATCCGGCCGTCATAAAAATTCGACTTGAACCCGACTTCGAAGTTGTTCGTCGTTTCTTCCTTGTACGTGTCGTTCAGCGTGAGGCCCGCCGTCGGGATCAGGTTCGTGACCGTATCCGAGGCACCGAGGTTGTTGAAACCGCCGGACTTGAAACCAACCCCCCAACTCGCAAACCATGTCCAGTAATCCGTCTGGTCCCAGGTGAGGCTGACTTTCGGCTGGATTTCCGAGAAGTTCTTCTCGCGGCTCGGCACGGCAGCGCGTTCCATCCCCGTGCCGAAATCGAAGTACGCCGGGTTCAGCGGTGAGCCGCCGGCGCCGGGCGCGCCACCGGTATAGTTGATGAAGTTCGACCGGCGCACGCTCGGCGGCGGCACTTTCGTCTCGACTTCACGCTCCTCGCGGTCGTAGCGAATCGCGAACGACAGTTCCAGGGTTTCCGTGATGTCGAAATCGATACCGCCGAAAATGGAGTACACGCGCGTATCGAAATCGTCGTGGACAAGCGCCTCGATCGCCGGGTCGCTGAACGAGCGCACGTTCTCCGCTGCGCCGCCGATGTCCGTCGTTTGCGCCACCCCGACTTCACGATCGATGTCGAGGAAGTAGAAGCCGCCGAGCCAGCGCAGGCGCTGTTCGTCGTCGGACGTCAGGCGGATTTCGAAACTGATGTCCTCCTGGTTTCGCTCCTGATACTGACCGCCGTCGCAGGTCGTCGGCGAATACGGCGGGTACAGTGACGTTGCCGGGGTAGGCCCGATGAACGTCGGCGACTGAACCGGAAAACCGGCGAGAGCCGCGGTCGAGGCCTGGCACGTCGGCTCGCCGAAGAAGAACCCGAACGCGCCACTCGTGCCATCGGCGACGAAGTACTGCTCGACGTCGCTGTACAGCATCCACGCGGTCGCGGTCGCCCAGTCCATGTCGTAATCGAACTTGATCGAGAACTCCGTTGTTTCCTGTTCGTTCTTCGGATCGATGTTCGGCGAGAACGCAAACTGGTGGTTGTTCACGTCACCGGGGCTGAGAAAACCCGGTACGTCGAGCGCGAATACCGCGTTGAACGCGATCGCCGCCGCATCGACTTCGCCGTAGCGGAACTTCGCATCCGCCTTGAGGCGGTCGTTCGGAGTCCACACCATGCGGCCGTTCACGTTGTAGTTTTCGAAGTCGTCGACGATGTCCTTGTCGTAGAAATTGTTGTGCCAGGTGCCATCCGTCGTGCGGTAGTCGACGCTGACCCGACCGGCGAGTTCATCGCCGAGGATCGGACCGCTGACGATGAACTGCCCGAAATAGGAATCGTCACGGCCGACGCTGCCTTTGACGGAGCCCTGAAACGTCTCGCTCGGTTCGCGCGTCGTCGTGATGATCGCGCCGGCCGATGCGGAGCGACCGTAGATGGCACCCTGAGGACCTTTCAGGACTTCGATCTGGCGCACGTCGGCGAATTCGCGGTTGAACGAACTCGGGTTCGTATAGAGGATGCCATCGACGATGAACGCGAAGTTCGTTTCGCCGTCGCGCGCGCCGTTGATGCCGCGAATCGACACCTGCGTGTCACCGACCTCGGCGGCATTCGTCAGATTCACCCCGGGCGTGAGGTTGAGGAAATCGCCGGCGCGTTCGATGCCGGCCCGCTCGATGTCGGTTTCCGTGAACGCCGTGATCGCTGCCGGCACATCCTGCAGGCTTTCCGCGCGTTGCCGCGCGGTGACGACGACTTCCTCGAGCGCCTGGGCGGCCGCTGTCAGTGGCGTGGTGGCGACCAGCGTCGCGATTAAAGCGAGTTTCGCTTGTTGCGAAAAAGCAATTTTTTCGTTCACGATGTGCGTACTCCCTGGCCGCGGATTGGGCGCTACCGGCATGGCACGGCAACGGGCTCGTGCGATGAATTGTACGCATCTACGGGCTTATTTCCAGCATTTCATCCCGCGTCCGCGGGACCGGGGCCAGGCGGTGGCCGGGCCTTCGGGAGTTGTTGCGAAAATACCTAATTATTGGCGAGAAAAGGCAACAGGATGTCGCAGAAGCGCTTTTTCTGATCACGCCCGGCAACGACGTGGGCCACGTCTTCCATCATCACCCCGGTCGCGTTCGGCAGGCCGTGTTCGAGCGGCAGGGTCGTGCGCGGGCCGGTGACGAAATCCTGGCCGGCATGCACGATCAGCGCAGGACACGTGATCTGATGCAGCCGGGTCGAGGTATCGTGGCCGATGCAGGCCTGCACGAGCCGCGTGTGGGTGACGAGATTGTTGTTCAGTTCCTTCCAGCCACCGTCATAGCCGAGCAGTTTGTCGCGGTTCTCGTTGTAGTAGTCCGGCAGGAACGACATCATGACGACAAGGCGCTGAAACTCGAGGAAGCCGGCCTCGCGATGCACCGTGACGAACATTTCCAGCTGATCGCGGAGCAGCGGGTCCATTTTCACCCAGCAACCCATGTTTACCATGCAGCGCACGAGATCCGGACGCCGCAACGCCACTTCCTGCGCAATGCAGGCGCCCATGCCGACGAGACCGACGAAACGCACGTTCGTCCAGCCGAGATGATCGAGCAGGCAAATCACATCGTCGGCGTGCAGCCCGATCGTCGGCGCAATCGCAACGTCGTCGGTTGATTCGCCCACCCCGCGGTAATCGATGCACAGCACGGCGTACTCATCCGTGAGACCGCGCGCGAGGTTACGCTCGCCGCCGTGGCAGAACGTGCCCCAGCCGCCGATGCAGATCGCGGGCTCGCCGGAGCCGTGGATTTCGTAGTACATGTCGTGATCGTTGATCTGCGCTAGTGGCACCTTGAGGGTCCTCGGTCGAAGTTGCGCGCGGACTCGCCGCGGTAATGGGACAGCGTGTCGCCGCGCCGCACGCGGGCCCGCTTACGGAGCCCGCGGGACACACGGCGCGGGCTCGTCAGCCGCCCGATACGGCGGCGAGCGGCGCCGGTGCGGGCCGCGCTTCGAGTCCGTCGAGATAGGCAATGACATCGGCGAGTTGCATGACATCGGCGTAACGACGGCCGACATCGCGCAGGTTGTCCCGGTGCGGACCTTCTTCCATGTCACCGACGCATTCCTCCGGCACGATCGTCCGGTAGCCATAGGAAAAGCTGTCATTGATCGACGCGCGCACGCAACCGCTCGTGGTGCAGCCCGTGATGATGACGGTATCGACGCGCTGCTTCGTCAGGAACAGCACGAGCGGCGTCTGGAAGAATATCGACGGCGCGGATTTCGTGAACACGACGTCATAACCGGGCTCGTAGATCCGCGGGTCGAGCGCCATCGACGGATGGCCGGAGAAAAACGTGCCGTCGTACAGTGAACTGACTTTCCAGTAGCCCATGTCTTCCGGGCCACACCAGCCGACGTTGCACGAGGCTACCGGCACGCCCTTCGCGCGGGCGTGGCGCAACAGGGTCGCGGTATTCTCGACCGCCGTATGCACGTGCGGGGAACGCCCGGTCGGATACTGCGGATCGGTGAAGCCGAGCTGGAAATCGACGTTGACCACGGCGGGGCGTTCGCCGAAGCCGATCTGCATCTCGCCGTAACCGGCGCCGTCATAACGATTGCTCATAGTCTCAAGCCTCCAGTGTGGTGGGGTCGGGCATCTAGGCCGATTTGCGCAACTGAAAGACCGGCGGAGCAGGCGGCTCGAGTCCGGTCTCCGCGAGACAGCGCGCTTTAAGTTCCTCAATCGTACCACCGCGATTGAAGATCGCATCCCCATGGACATCGGCCGCCGCCATTTCCGCGCGCAGCTTTTCCGTTGCCGCCGCATCGAATGACTCGCGGCCGCGCATGACGACGCCGTAGCGGCGCGCGCCCTCCGGGGTGACGAGACCCCGATCGACGTCTTTCGCGACCGCCGCCGGATCGCGCTCGTACGGCTTGCCCCAGCCGCCGCCGCCCCAGGTGTCGAAATGCAGCACATCGCCGGCGTAAACCTTGATCCGGTCGCGCTTCGAATCCATCAGTTCTTCGCTGCCGTCGGCGCGCACGAGAATTTTCTTGCTGCGCGTGCCCGGCAGGCCGCCGTTCACACCCCAGGGATACGTGAGCCAGCGGTCGTCGTGGATCGAGATCTCACCGTCTTCGAGGAAACCGTAGCTGATCCGCAGCGCGTTGCCGCCGCGGTGCCTGCCCGGACCGCCGGTGTCCGGTAACGTCACGTAATGTTCGATGCGCAGCGGGAAATTGCACTCGAGAAACTCGTTCGGTACGTTCGTGAAACTCGGCCACAGCGAGTGGCCGTCCGGACCATCCCCCGCCGGCCGGCCCGGTACACCACCGAAGCCGATCTGGTAGAGCTGGTACCACTCGCCTTTCCTCGTGTAGCCCGAGTACATGAAGTGCGGCGAGTCGGAAAACCCGGCGGCGCAGAGAAAATCGGGACTACCCTGGCCGAGCAGCCCGCTGAGCACGTCGAAGATCCGCCCGAGCGCATGCGTACGGCATGACAGGGCCGCGGGATGATTCGGTTTCAGCAAACACCCTTGCGGGATGCGCACGTCCATCAACTCGTAGAACCCGTCGTTGAACATGATCTGCGGGTCGAACACCATGATCATGAATACGCCGGCGAACATCTTGAACATTTCTTCGTTCAGATAAAAATTGATCGAGCCGACCGACTGCGGGTCCGTACCGTCGAAGTCGAAGATCACCTTGTCCCCGTCACGCCACATCGTGCACGCGATCTTGTACGGTCCCATGCCCATGCCGTCGTCGCACAGGTAGTCTTCGAAGTACTGCTTCTGCTCGGGGATCGTGTTCGCGATCAGTTGTGCCATCGCGCGTTTGTTGCGTTCGAGCAGTTCGTCCATCGCGGAATAGAACTCATCGTCGCCGAAGCGATCCGCGAGTTCTCCGCAGCGCTTCGCGGCGAGGCGACAGGCCGCGATGATCGCGTTGAAGTCGCTGCGGTTCCAGTGCGGCAGGCGACAGTTGTGCAGAATGATGCGCAGGATGTCCGACTGCAGCTCGTGGTTGCGGTAGATTTTCGTCGGCGGCACGACGATCCCTTCCTCGTATATCTGCCGGGCGTCCGTGGGCAGGCTGCCGGGAACCTTGCCGCCGATGTCCGTCATGTGCCCGAACATCGACGCCCACGCGATCAACCGGCCATCTTTGAAGATCGGCATGAGCACGAGCCAGTCGTTCGCGTGCGAGATCGCGCCGCGGCACGAATAGGGATCGTTCGTGAGGAATATATCGCCGTCCTCGATCGTGCCCTCGTAGCCCTCGGTGAAGCCGTGGATGAACGAACCAAACTGGCCGACGACCATTTTGCCTTCGCAATTCGCGATCATCGGAAATGCATCGTGTTGCTCGCGTATACCCGGCGACATCGCGGTGCGAAACAGCACGGCGTCCATCTCGAAACGCGCGTTCTTCAGTGCGTTCTCGATGATGTCGAGCGTGATCGGATCAAGCTCCTTGCGCTCGAACGGCGTCTGATTGGTCTGGATCAGTTTTGCAGCCATGAGGTTTCCTAAGCGTTCGTCAGCGGATTGATGATGATGTTGCCGAAGTCGTCGATTACCCCGCGATAGCCCGCGAGGATGACGCTCGTCGAATCCATCTCGGTCACGATGGCGGGGCCGTCGATCTCGTTGCCGGCGGTGAGTTTGCCGCGGTCGTAGATGTTCGCGGCGTGGCGCGCGCCGTCCATGTACACGCTCTGCGTCGACAGGACCGCGGCCGCGGCATCGGCGCCGCCGGCCGGGAGCCGCTCCGCGTTCACCATCGTCGCCTTGCCTTGCACCACCGCACGCAGGTTCACGACTTCCTTGTCGACATCGAGCGCAAACGTGAACAGCTGGCGGTGAATATCGTCGAACTCGTCACCGATGCTGTCGAGTCCGCGGGTTCGGAGCGCTTCGGTGTCGGCATTGACCGTGAGCTGCAGACCCTGACCGTGGTAGCGCAAATCAACCTGGAACGTGACGCTCTGATCGGCACGCGGCACGTTCTCGGCATCGAGTGCGGACGCGGCCGTTTCGGCCAGGCCGTCGAGGATCTCGATGATCTCCGCGGCCGTCGTATCGCTGAAGCGCCGGATGAACGTACGCGATGCTTCATCGCGCACGCGCGTCGTCGCATCCCCCGAGGCACACAGTACCCCGGGCCCGGGCGGGATAATCACCGGCCAGCTGCCCATGAGCCGGCCGAGTGCATTCGCATGCAGGGGTCCCGCACCGCCGAACGCGATCAACGCGAAATCGCGCGGATCGTAACCCTGCTCGATCGAGACGAGGCGCAGCGCCCCGAACATGTTCTCGTTCACGATATCGATGATCCCGGCGGCGGCCGTTTCGAGATCGAGTCCGAGCGCGTCGGCGACTTTCTGCACGGCTTTCGCCGCCGCCGCGCCGTCGAGCTGCATGTCGCCGCCGAGCAGCGCGCTCGAGGGCAGATAACCGAGTACGACGTTCGCGTCCGTAACCGTCGGTTCTTCACCGCCCTTGCCGTAGGCGGCCGGTCCCGGTTCCGCGCCGGCGCTTTGCGGACCCACCCGCAGCGCACCGGTCAACTCCGGCACATGCGCGATCGAACCGCCGCCCGCGCCGACGGTGCGCACATCGACGGACGAGGCCCGCACGGTCACATCGCCGACCGTCGTCTCGCGGCGGATCTGCGCCTCACCGTTCTGGACCAGGGCGACATCGGTGGACGTACCGCCCATGTCGAGCGTGAGCAGGTTCCGGTAACCGGCCTGCTGCGCAATCCACACGGCGCCGGCGACCCCGCCGGCCGGCCCGCTCATGAGCAGGTTCACCGGGTATTCCGCCGCCGACAGCGACGAGGCGAGCCCGCCATCGGAGCGCAGCACGTGCAGTTTCACATCGTCCATGCGCGCCTTCAGTTCGCGGGTTAGATTCTCGATGTAGCTCTGCACGCGGGGCCGCACGTAGGAATTCGCCACCGTCGTCACGGCCCGCTCGTACTCCTGCATCTCCGGAATCACGTCGACCGACAACGAAACGGGTATGTCCGGCATCACCTCGGCGGCGATAGCGCGAACCCGGTCTTCGTGCGCGCGATTCGCGAAGGAATTGATCAGACACACGGTGAGCGCCTCGATGCCACGCGAGCGCAGGAATTCGAGCTGCTCGACGAGCGCCGATTCGTCGAGCTCCCGCACCACCGCACCATCGGCCGCGATCCGTTCGTTCGCCTCGACCGTGAGTTCGAGCGGCGCCATCGGTTCGCTCTTGTTGTAGATCACCCAGCCGCCGAGTCCGCCGGGTACGTAGGAGCGCGCGATCTGCAACACCTGCCGGAACCCCTGAGTCGTGACGAGTCCGACGAGCGCGCCGGTGCCGGTCAACACGGTATTCGTCGCCACGGTCGTGCCGTGCATGACATGGGCGATATCGCCCGGTGCGATGCCCGAGGTTTCACACACGCGTTCGATGCCGTGCAATACGCCGACCGATGAGTCGTCCGGGGTCGAGGGGACTTTCGCCGTAAAGATCCGCCCGTCGTCCTCGTTGACCAAGAATATGTCGGTGAACGTACCGCCGACGTCCACTCCCAGGGTATAGGGCATTTGCAAGAGTCCTCTGTGCTTTTTATGCGTATTCACGCCTGCGCGACGTAATTAAAGTACCTGCAAATAACGGGTTATGATAGCCCTGATACGTCCGCACGTTTGCCAGCGACCACCGGAGGGAAATCCATGGCCAATCCGACGAGTCAGGCGGCGCACGCCGCACTCCCGCAGACCACGCACGATGAATTCGCCCGCCAGGAATTCGTGCGCGCCTACAAGCAGTACCTCGTGGCGCATGTCCACGGCGGCAACGCGATCGCCTACGAGAAGCGCGTGAAACCGCAAATCGAACGCGCGCTGCAGCGCCCGCCCGCCGATCGCTTCGAGGTGCGCGATGCGATGGTCGGCGATCCGTACTACCAGATGTTCAGCGCCCTGCTGCGCACGAGCCAGGAAATGATGTGGTCGTCGTGCCAGATCCCGGTGGCCCGCGAACTCGATGCGCTGAACCGCAAGGTCAACCGCAAGCGCAAGAAAAAACTCGGATCCCTGAAGCTGAATCCCGCGCTGCCAACGCCGAAATATCACCGCGCGGTGGATATCCACTGCCAGCCCGGGGGCTATCACAGTGAATTCGCCCCCGATGACGCCTCCGCCGGCATGGTCTACGACCGCGCCGTACATATCTATGCGATGGGTCAGATGGGGCCTTACAACAACGACATGGGCGCGAGCATCGTGCGGTGGCTGCAGGAGAACCATCCCGGGTTCAAACCACAGCGGATCCTCGATCTCGGCTGCTCCGTCGGGCACAGCACGGTGCCGTATTGCGATGCGTTTCCACACGCTGAAGTGCACGCGGTCGACGTCGCCGCGCCGATGCTGCGCTACGCGCATGCGCGCGCCGAGGACCTCGGCAAGAAAATCCATTTCTCGCAACAGAACGCCGAATACATGGATTTCGAAGACGCGAGTTTCGACCTGATCGTCTCGCACATCCTGCTGCACGAAACGTCCGACAAAGCGATCCGCAACATCATCGGCGAATGTCAGCGACTGCTGCGCAAGGGCGGCATGATGATTCACGCGGAAACGCCGCCGTACCGGGACATGTCCCCGTTCGATGCGTTCATGCTCGACTGGGACACGCGCAACAACAACGAACCTTTCTGGTCACGTTCGCACGAACTCGACTACCGGCAATTGTCCGTCGATGCGGGTTTTGACCCGGACAAGGAATTCGAAACGCTGATCCCCAGCGCCTTTCAGATCGCCGAGGCGAAACGTTCGCATACGTTCCAGGGCGGCGATTTCGGCGGCGGCGGCTTCTGGTTCATTTACGGCAACGGGAAGTAGGTCCTCGCCATGACAAAACTGCAACGTAAAGCCAGGGGGGAGCGCCCCGCGTTCTTCGCCGATCCGAATGTCGACAAGGTGATCGCGATGGTCATGGGGCTCGCCGGCGAAGTCGCGGTCATGCACGACCGCATGGACACACTGGAGCGACTGCTTGCGAAGAAAGCCGGGATCAAGCGCCGCGATATCGAAAATTACAAACCCGGCAAGAAGGTCCTCGAAGAGCGCGCGCGGTGGCGGGAGCAATTTCTGTCCGAGGTGTTGCGGATCGTGGAGGTCGAAAACGAAGCGCTCGCGCAAGGGGACCTCGAACCGTATGACGAGGCGATCAGCCTCGTCGAGTCGCGCGCCGACTAGGCCCGCAGGCGTTTCCCCGCCACCGTGGCTCGCCTGTCGCCGCGACTCCCGCGTAACCCGGGCCGCCCGTCGTTCGCGCTGCCACCCGACGACCGGCCGTCAGGCCGGACGCTTGCCCGACACGAAACGAATATAATGTAAATTATTATAATAAAGGTATAAACTGTTCATAATTAACGGTTAATGTTATAACCACAATTATGAACAAGCACTTCCCCACGGTATGAGCCGCGTCCTGCCCGGGCTGCTCGCGCTCGCGCTGTACGCCGACATCGCCGGCGCGGCCGAAATCCTCGGTGTGCGCATGTGGCAACAGCCGTCCGGCACGAACGTCGTGTTCGACCTGAGCGAGCCCGTCAGCTATCGCCTCACCCGGCTCGCGAGCCCCGCCCGGCTCGTCGTCGATTTCGACCGCATGCAGGTCCCGAAATCCTTGCGGCTGCCCGCCGTTGCCGACACCCCGGTGCGGGGTCTGCGTTATGCCCCGCGCGACGGTGAGGTGTTACGCGTCGTCCTCGACCTCGGTGGCGACGTCGGCGTCGACGATCTGCTGCTGCCCGCGCTCGAACGCTACGGCGACCGCCTGCTGCTGACGTTCGCACCGGCGGCGGCCGGCGCGACGGGTGGGCAACCGGCCGCGGCGCTCGAACCGGAGGCCAGCGCGGCTGCGGTCAGCGCACCGCACGCGGTCGAACCACCATTGCTCGACCTCGCCCCGATCACAGGCGACGCCCCGACCCCGACCCCGTCCCCGGCGTCGAAACCCGGCGTGATGCAGCGCGCGGGTACGCTGTTTCGGAACACGATCGGCGCTGCCGGTGATACCGGCGCGTGGGACATCAGCGGCTTCTATGCCGCGGAATTCCGCGGCTTCGTCCACGAAGCGCAGTATCCGCGGCAACACGAAGCGAATCTGTCGTTCGCGATCCAGCCCGAGTTCTACCGCGAATGGGACGACGGCTACCAGAGTCTGCTGATCGTGCCGTTCGCGCGCTGGGACAAGGGTGATCCGAGCCGCACGCATATCGATTTGCGCGAATTCTCCTACATCAAATCCGCGAGCACGTGGGAGCTGCGCGCCGGTGTGCGCAAGGTGTTCTGGGGGGTCGCGGAATCGAACCATCTCGTCGATGTGATCAACCAGTTCGACCTGGTCGAAAACATCGACATCGAAGACAAGCTCGGCCAGCCGATGATCAACGTTGCGTTCGTGCAGGACTGGGGCACGATCGACGTGTTTGCCCTGATCGGTTTCCGCGAGCGGACCTTCCCGGGCAAGAAAGGCCGCCTGCGCACGCAGCCGCGCGTAGACCGCAGCGCCGCAACCTACGATTCCGCGGCCGAGAACACGCATATCGACTGGGCCGCGCGTTACTCCCATTTCATCGGCGATTTCGATATTGGCCTGTACCACTTCTGGGGCACGAGCCGCGATCCGCGCTTCCGGCCGCAGCTGACGTCGTCGAACGAACTCGTGCTCGCGCCGCACTACGACATCATTCACCAGACCGCGACCGACGTGCAGGCGACGAAAGGCAACTGGCTGTTCAAATTCGAAGGCCTGCGCCGCTCCGGCCAGGGCAAGACGTATTACGCCACCGTCGGCGGCTTCGAGTACACGTTTGTCGGCGTGTTCGATACCGCGATGGATGTCGGGGTGCTCGGCGAATATCACTTCGATGACCGTGGGGAGGACGCACTGTCGCCGTTCAATAACGACGTGTTCACCGGTTCGCGCCTCGCGTTCAACGACGTCCAGGACACGGCCGTGCTGGCCGGAATTTTCGCCGACCTCGACGGCCGCTCGAAATTCTTCAACGTCGAAGCGAGCCGGCGGCTCGGCTCGACGTGGAAAATCGAAGCCGAGATGCGCGTGTTCTGGGATGTCGAAGGCAGCGACCCGTTCTTCTCGATCCGGCGTGACGACTATATCCAGGTGGAGCTCGCGCGCTACTTCTGAACCCGCGCAGGATTGTGCAATCGCCGGGCTGCGGCCTGGCACGATGGCTCCCCTCTACGAACTTCCCCCCGTCGACCTGCGCCCGGCAGGGCGCCGCATCGGGCCCCCGCTGAATCATTTCGCGCCGTTGTTCAGCGTTGCGATTTGCCGCCGCCCGGATCGTTCCACGGCGGCGGGTGTTCACCGCTGCGCCGACGGTGCCACCCCGGCAGCGCTTCGGCGGCGATGCCGCACGGATCACTGGCCGGCGAACTCGCGCCGGGGGTAAACTGGCAGCCGCCGTGCGGCGATTCGCGCCCGGCGTCCGGTCGTGGATGCTGCAACCGCGCCTCACCCCGACGTGAATCCCGGCACCGCCCGCCCCTTCGCAGGAGACACCACGATGACGGACTATCGCCCGACCAACCGCCGCAATTTCGTCAAGCAATCCGTCGCCGCGGGCGCGAGCGTCGGCCTCGCGCTCGGCGCACGCGCCGAGGCCCTGGCCACCACACCGCGAGTCCGCGCCTACCGTACGCTCGGGCGCACGGGCTTGCGGGTGTCCGATATCTCGTTCGGCTCGAGCCGCCTGCGCAGCGGTCAGGAAGACCTCGTGCGCCATGCGCTCGATCGCGGGATTAACTATTTCGATTCGGCCTACGGCTACTCGGGCGGTGATTCCGAGCTTGTCATCGGCAACGTGATTGGCGGTATCCGCGATGACGTCGTGCTCGTATCAAAAGTGGAAGGCACCGCGTCGTGGCGCGAGGCGCAGTTCATGGAGGAGCTCGACACCTCGCTGCAACGCCTGCGCACCGATTACATCGATATCTACATGGCGCACGCCGTGAACGACATCGAACGGCTGCAGAGCGACGAATGGTTTGCGTTCGTCGATCACGCGAAAGCCGCGGGCAAGATTCGCTTTGCCGGCATGTCCGGCCACGCCGGGCAACTGATCCCCTGTCTCGACTATGCGCTCAACGAGGACATGGTCGACGTGATCCTGTGTGCCTACAACTTCGGCCAGGACCCGAAGTTCTACGAACGCTTTACGAAGTCGTTCAATTTCGTCGCGAACCAGCCCGACCTGCCGCGTGTACTCGCAAAGGCCAGGGCCCGGAACGTCGGCGTGATCGCGATGAAAACGCTCATGGGCGCACGCCTGAACGACATGCGGCCCTACGAGTATGGCGAGGCAACATATGCCCAGGCCGCGTTCCGCTGGGTATTGTCGAATGCGGACGTCGATGCGCTGATCATTTCGATGACGAGCCGCGAACGGATCGACGAGTATCTCGGCGCCTCCGGCGCGAGCGAACTCGCCGTCGGCGATATGGGGTTATTGATCCGCTACGCCGCGGCGAACGGCGCGACGTATTGCCGCCATGCGTGTAACGACTGCAGCGGCGCCTGCCCGTACGGCGTGAATATCGCCGACGTCCTGCGCACGCGCATGTACGCGACGGACTACGAAGACGTGCCGTTCGCGCGTGCGGAATACGCCGCCATCGAGCACAACGCGGCCGCCTGCCTGTCGTGCTCCGGCACGCCGTGTCGCAATGCCTGCACGCATGACATTCCGATCGCCGATTTGTGCGCGCCAACGCACCGCATGCTCGCCTGATCGAACCGCACGACACCCGCCCGGCGGCCCGGTAGCCGGCGCCGGCTGGGCTCCCGTGCTCCCGCGTTGTAGATTAGGCGGCTGATCCAGACCACGGAAGTTCACTTTGAGTATTAATGGCAAAGCCTGTATCGCAGGCATTTACGAACATCCCACGCGCAAGGCCGAAGGGATCCCCATCGCCCAGCTCCACGCCGAAGTCGCGCGCGGTGCCCTCGCGGACGCCGGGCTCGGCCTCGCGGACGTCGATGCGTATTTCTGCGCCGGCGACGCGCCGGGCCTCGGCGGCCTCGCGATGGCCGACTACCTCGGCCTGAACGTGCGCCACACCGACACGACGGAAACCGGCGGCTCGTCGTACATCGTGCATGTAAATCACGCGGCGCAGGCGATCGCGGCCGGCAAGTGCAAGGTCGCGTTGATCACGCTCGCCGGCAAACCCCGCACCGGCGGGGCACAGCCGGGGCGCGCTCCGATGTCGGTGCAGCCACCCGACGTGCCGTTCGAAGCGCCTTACAATCCGACCGTCCTGAACATCTACGCGATGTGCGCGCAACGGCACATGCATGAATTCGGCACGACGGCGGAACAGCTCGCCTGGATCAAGGTCGCGGCCTCACACCACGCGCAGCACAATCCGCACGCGATGCTGCGTGATGTCGTCACCGTCGAGGACGTCGTGAATTCCCCGCTCGTCGCCGACCCGCTGCACCGGCTCGATTGCTGCGTGATTTCCGACGGGGGTGGCGCGCTCGTCGTCGTCGCGCCGGAAATCGCGGCAACGCTGAAGCGCCCGCAGGTACGCATCCTCGGCGCCGGCGAAGCGATCAAGCACATGCGCGGCGGTGAAGTCGATCTCACCTATTCCGCCGGCGTGTGGTCGGCGGAGAAGGCGTTCGAGGAGGCCCGGATCAGTCGCGACGACATCAAGTACGCGTCGCTTTACGACAGCTTTACGATCACCGTGCTGATGCAACTCGAAGACATCGGCTTCTGCGAAAAGGGCAAAGGCGGTGCGTTCGTCGCGGACGGCAACCTGATCTCCGGACAGGGACGTCTGCCGTTCAACACGGACGGCGGTGGGCTGTGCAGCAACCACCCGGGTAACCGGGGCGGCATGACGAAGGTGCTCGAAGCGGTGCGTCAGTTGCGCGGCGAAGCACACCCGGCGGTGCAGGTTGCGAACTGCGATCTCGCGCTCGCCCACGGCACCGGCGGTCTTCTCGGTACGCGCCACGGCAGCGCCACCGTCATTATGGAAAGGGTGTGAACAGATGAGCATAAACCTGAGACGCTGCGGCTTCGGGACCGGAACCACTGCCTACACCCCATCCTGAGTCCCTTCCCCTCGATTTGAGGGGAAGGGTACCTGGTCCATCGAAACCGGTGTTACATAACCTGGAGCACGTATTCAGATCATGAGCGACGCAAAAACGAATCCGATCGCAGACATTGCACTCGAACCTTACTGGGAAGCGGCCCGCGACGGTCGCCTGCTGTTGAAACATTGCGCGGCGTGTGGCAAGACCCATTACTACCCGCGGCCGCTGTGTCCGTTCTGCATGAGCGACGAAACCTCGTGGGTGGAAGCCGCCGGTACCGGCACCGTGTATTCGTGGAGCGTGCAGCGACGCGCGGATCCCCCCTACGCGATCGCGTTCGTCACGCTGAGCGAAGGCCCGACGATGCTCACCGCGCTCGTCGACTGTGACCTCGACGCGCTCGCGATCGATCAACCCGTGCGCCTTGCGTTCGAGGAACGCGACGGTCAGCCTACCCCGGTGTTCCGGCCCGCCTGAGCCCACCCGTTTCGCCCGCGGGCGTGAGCCGATGCAACATCGCCGGTTCGCGCCCGCGGGATTGTCCTGCGTAGCCCCGCAATCAGCATGACCCGCGGCCCGTACGTCCGCGTATGCGGGGTAAGGGGCACCATTGGCGCAGACACCCCGGCGGATCTGCGCTAGATTCCCGGTTCGAGGATTATCCCTGCCGATAGCGAGGACAAAAAATTATGAGCAAACTCTACGGCGATACACACCGCGCCCTGCACGAACAATTCGACACCGCCCGCATGGCGGCGCTGCTCGAGGAAATGGACACCGACCAGATCGAGGAGCAACACAAGCCTTTCATCGAATCACGCGACATGTTCTGGCTTGCCACGGTCGACAGCGAGGGCCGGCCACAATGCCAGTACAAGGGCGGCGAACCCGGATTCATCCGGGTCATCGATCCGAAAACGCTCGTGTTTCCGAGCTACGACGGTAACGGCCGTTACCATTCGATGGGCAACATCGGCGCCACCTCGAACATCGGCATGTTGTTTCTCGATTTCGAAGTGCCAAACCGCCTGCGCCTGCAGGGCGAAGCCTCGGTCAGTGCCGACGACCCGCTGCTCGCGGATTACCCGGGTGCCGAATTGATCGTGCGCGTGCACGTCACCGACGTGATCGTGAATTGCCCGCGTTACATCCACCGGATGAAACGCGTTGAACTGTCGCACAACGTGCCCGCGGCGAATGGCGACGCACCGTTCGCGCAATGGAAACGGATCGACGTCGTGCAGGACGCGCTGCCGGCCAGGGATCACGGCAAAACGGCCGCGGCCGGCGGCGCCATCACGATGGACGAGTGGGTCGAGAAACTGATGGAAGGCGACGGCGCCTGATTACCCGTCAGGGCGTGCCGCGGATCGGGAAGCGGCGCGACTTCCCGGTTACCGGCGTTCAGCGGATCCGGTTGATCGCCGCTACCGCCTGGTCGAGTGAGCGTTCGATGCGCGCGCGGATATCGTCGAGGTCGACACCGTCCGTACTTTTCTTGCCGGCCAGGTAGCGCGCGTACACGCCGTGGATGATCATCGCGCTCTTCCACCAGTTGAAGCCGATGTAGAAATCGAGTCCGGTAATGTCGCGCCCGGTACGCGCCGCGTAACGCGCGGCGAGTGTTTCACGATCAGGCATGCCCGGCACGGCGCTGCCGGTGCCGGGCTTTACCGGGTTTTCATCGTCCGGCAGCACCCACTGATTCAACGCGTAGGCGAGATCCGCGAGCGGATCGCCGAGCGTCGAAATTTCCCAGTCGAGCACGGCGGCGATCCGGGAGTCCGCGCCAATGAGACAGTTGTGCAGACCGTAATCACCGTGCACGACCCGCGCCGGCCCCTGCTGCGGAATGTTTGCGGCGAGAAATCGCTGCAGTTCGTGCGCGCGAGGATCGTCGAATTCGGCCGCCTCGCACGACGACGTCCACGAGCGGTACCACGTCTTCAGCTGGCGACCGATGTAATTCTCTTTCTTGCCGAGATCACCGAGGCCGATCGCATCGGGGTCGAGTGCGTGCAGATCCGCGAGCACGTCGAAAAACGACCACGCCAGGATCTCGCGCCGCTCCGCCGGTACCCACGCGAGCGTGTCTTCGGCCGTGTACAGCGCTTTGCCCTCGACATGCCCCATCACATAGAAATGCGCGCCGGTCACCTCGGGTGATTCACAAAAGCCGAGCGCGGGCGCAACCGGGACCGCGGTCGGACCGAGCGCCGAAATGATCGCCCACTCACGTCCCATGTCGTGCGCTTTCGGTAACAGCTCGCCGCGCGGCGGTCGCCGGATCACGGCCACGGTGCCGGCCGTATCGGTGAGCCGATACGTCAGGTTCGAATGCCCGCCTTCGAGCCGCTTCCACTCGAATGGCGGCGCGAGCGAAGGGATGTTTTTCTGAATCCAGTCCTCGACCCGGGGGACATCGTAACCTTCAGGGGCGTCTTCATGCTGCATGGTGGTACCTTATGCGATCCGGCCGGCTCGGCGCACCAGTGTACGGTTTCGACGCGCCGGACGACAACGACGTCGCCGATCGCGGCGTGGATTACGGTTCAATTTTTGAAGGTTGCACTCTCATGCCGATCACGTTCCGGAGCAAACATTCACCGAACATACTCATGCTCGATTCCGTCGCGCTTGAATTGATCAAAAAAATGGGCCACAGCGGCAGCGTGCCGGGTTCCCTCGCCGCGGACGACGTCGCCGGCGCGCTCGACAAGCTGAATGCGGCGCTCGCGCGCGCCGCCGCGGCGACGGGCGCCGATGCGCCCGGCGATGACGAGCCCGAAGACGGTCCGGCGGTGAGCCTCGCGCATCGCGCGTTGCCACTGGTCGAAATGCTGGAAAAAGCGCGCGCCGCGGGCGACTACGTGATCTGGGAACGCTGACTGCACGTCCGGGCATGCGGCACGCGCGGGTTGCGGTAAGGCATCGTCGTTTACCCCCTGCCCTGCGCGCCACCCTCGATCCGGGAACCCGGGCACGCCGCGTCGAGACCCGGCGTCCCGTTAATTCACCCTGCCGTGGGGGCGCGCGCCCGCTATCCGGCTAGCCGAGGTCGTCGAACGACTGCGGCAGGTCCTGCCAGCCATCCGTATTCGGCGACAACAGTTTCAGCGTGAGCGCGAGACGACGAAAGCGCCAGCCGCCGTCACCGCCTTTCACCACATCCGCGTCGTACCAGCCGCCGATCCAGTAGGCAACATCACACCCGTCCCGCCGGCGGTGCGTCGCGCTTTCCCACAGGTAATAAAAGCATGTCGCGGTGACGAGATCGGGGTTGATCGTTATCGTTGGCGAGACGAGGAAATGCAGCGTCGAACGAAACCCGAGATCGACGTTGTCATGCATTTGCCGGCAGATGTGGTCCCCGCCTTCGAGCGTACCGAACTGCCCGACGTCGAACACGGCGTCGTCCGTGAACAGGGGCCGCAACAACGCCGGGTCGCAGTCCGCGTCGGCACCACGCGCGAAACCCGTGATCAGGGCGCGGATTTTTTCCGTGTCTTCGAGGCGCGTAAGCCGCTGCTCGGTCGTCAGTCCCATTGCGTTCAGGCGTCGTACTCGAAACCGTGCGCGGCAACGAAACGTGCCGCATCGAAACTGTTCGGGACCCGGTTGCTGCCGCCGTACAGTTCGCAATGCGGGGCTGCTTCCGCGAACGCGAGCAGTAAATGGAAAAACGGCAGTACCGCGGGCGGCAGCGCGCCGAGTTCGTAGCGATCGACGACGGCGAGCAGATCATCAAGTCGCGGCAACATCGCGGCATAGAACGCCTCGAAGCCTTCGCTGTCCATCTCCCAACGCACTTGCGAACGCTCGTGCTCGCACGGGTGCGCCCATGTCGCGAGAAACGGCACGAGGTCGGCAAATTGCTGTTGCAGGTCGTCGTTCATCACGTGCCCATGTAATCGTGCCAGTGCTTGTGCGTATTGCGGATCATGATTTCCTCATCCATCAGCACGAGTTCGTCGAGCACGCCGGATTTCAGCGCCGCGTGCGTTTCTTCCATCGTCGAGGTGTCTTCGAGCCAGGCATTGCGATGCAGCGCCGTCGTATGCGCGATCGCAATGCGTTCACCGGGACTGCCGGGGGCGCGGAAGAAGTTCGTCCCTTCCCACAGCGTGCGGTCCACATCGATCGGCCAGAACTGGTGAATGAAATACGTCATGCCGGGATAACCGTTGCCGGCGCACAAATGGAATACCGTGTTCGGGAAGAAACACGCGAATTCGAACTGAAAATCTTCCCGCCGCCGCGGATTGACGGCTGCCGGCAACTCGTCGAGATGTGGCGCGTGCGTGCCGGAATCGTGCAGTCGCTTGCCGAACGCGGCGGTGGCCGGGGTCGGGCTCAGCCCCGGGACCGGGGGCACGTAAAGTCCCGACGTGCTGTGCGGGCCGAAGCAGCGGAACTCCGTGTGTTCGAGCGTCGCGAGACTCGGAAACGTCGCGGCGTGGATCGTGCGCACGTGGTAGGCCTCTGAAAACGCGTACAGCGCGACCTTCCAGTTGCAGTTGAGCACCGTGGAGTAGCGATACCGGGCCGTCGATTCATGATACGGGTAGCCGGCGAAGTGCGGCGCCATACCGTCGAGGTAGGTCCGCAGATCGGTGGCCGGTTCGGCCGCGAGGTTGATGAAGACGAAACCTTCCCATTGTTCGCAATGGATCCGCTTCAGGCCGAGACAGTCGCGATCGAGATTCGCGAAGCGATCGGCGCGCGGTACGCCATGCAGGCGGCCATCGGTGGCGAATGTCCAGGCATGGAAGCGGCATGTGAAGCTGTGGTTGCGCGCATGGCCGAGCATCTGATCGCCGTGGTCGCTGATCAGCTTGTTGCCACGATGCGTGCAGATGTTGTGAAACGCGTTCACCGATCCGTTGCGATCACGGACGAGGATGACCGAGGTGTTCGCGACATCGAGCTGACGCACCTTGTAATCGCCGGGCGCGGCGAGTTCCTCGACGCGGGCGACCATGAGCCAGGTGCGCCCGAACACGGCCGCCCGCTCGGTTTCGAACAGCGCCTCGCTGATCAGGGGCGCGACATCGATCGGGCCGGTCCCGAGTTCGGGGTAAGAATTCGTCACCGGCATCGCCGGATCGATCGTGTCTCTGTGAGTATCAGGCATTGCATGATTTATAACGACTGCGGGCACGTGCGTAAAGCGCGGGACCGCGCGAACCCCGCCCATGGCTCGCATGCCGCACGCCGGATCCTTTATGATCACACGACGCGACGCACCCGCAACGACCGGCAGCGTCCCCTTCCGGAGCCTTTATGTCCGATTCCAAGCGTGGACCCGAACGTCGCCGAACGCATGCTGCGTCGGGCGCGGACGGGCGCGCAACCGACGAGCGCCGGACCGGCACGGAGCGCCGGCGCAATGGCTGGGTTTCGACGCTCGATTTATGCCGCGGCCTGCCCTACAACGACGTCGAGGCGATCCTCGAGATCTGCCCGGTCCGGCGTCTCGCGGCCGGCGAAATTCTGCTCGAACCCGGCCAGGCGAATCATTACCTGTTCTTCCTCGTTGAAGGCGAGCTGAACGTGCGCCTGAAATCGACCAACTCACCCGTCACCGACACGATCCATCGCGGTGAATGTATCGGTGAAATGTCGATCATCGACGGCCAACCAACCTCGGCCTACGTCATTGCGACGACCCCAGCGACCCTGATCGCGGTACACGAGAATATTTTCTGGTCGAAGCTCGCGACGAATCAACGCATGGTGCGTAATTTGTCGCAGGTACTCGCCGAGCGTATGCGCAAACGCAATGCCGCCGCGCTGCGCGCGTTCGAGCAGGAAATGCGCCTCGAACAACTGCAAAAGGAACTGCTCGCGGCTTACGAAATCCAGACCGGCATGCTGCCGCGCGGTCCGACGCTCGTGCCGGAACTGCCGCAAATCGACGTCCACGCGCGCATGGATGTCGTGAAATCCGTTGGCGGTGACTTTTTCGATGCGTTCGCGCTCGACGAACGACGCGCCTGCATCGCCATCGGCGATGTATCCGGCAAGGGTATGCCGGCAGCGCTGTTCATGGTGCGCGCGCTGACCTTGCTGCGCGCGGAATTGATCAAACCCGACGATCTCGGAGCGAACGTGTCCCGCTTCAACCGTGCGTTGTGCGAGACGAATATTTCGCACATGTTCGTCAGTCTGCTCGTGCTGACGATCGACACCCACGACGGCACCGTGACGTACGTGAACGCCGGTCATATGCCGCTCCTGCTGTCACGCGCGGGCGGCGCATTCGTCGAGATCGACGACTCGCGTGGCCTGATCGCCGGCGTCCTCAGCGACACCGCCTATACGACCGCGACGCTCGCGCTCGGCGATCGCGACCGCCTCGTTCTGTATACCGACGGGGTAACGGAAGCGCGCAATCGCGAGCGCCTGTTCTACCGCGCCACGGGGCTCAGCGCGTGCGTAAACCGCACCGGTGGCGGGGATTCAAAGAGTCTCGTCGACGGTATCTTCGACGACGTGCGGCGTTTCGTCGGTGCCGCGGCGCCGTCGGACGACATTACCGTCGTCGGCATCACGTTCGAGCGCGAGCCGACATAGCGGATTTCGTGCCTCGCGGGAATCGCCCGGGCGCAGGCGGATCCTGCGGCCCGGGCGGGACGTCGACTCGTGTCTACTTCGCGAGTGCCTGCAGATCCGCAAGCGTCTTCGACGGTTCCGGACGACGCGTGTAGTCCGGATCGGCGTCGATCGCGCGGACGATGCCGCCGCTGTCGACGACGATCCGCGCCGGCACCGGCAGGGTCCAGCTCGGGTCACCGTTCGAGGTGGGTAAATCGATCCCGAAACCCTTATAAATCGCCTGGAGTTCACCGCGCACTTCATGTCGCAGCCCAAGCGTCGCGGCGTACTCATTGCCGGGGTCACTCAGGAGATTGAAGTCGAGCGGCTGCCTGCCGAGCATCTCGAGGCTTTTCGCGGGAATTTGCGGGGTGATGGCGACGAGCGTCGCGCCGAGGTTTTCAATGTCGCGGTTGATTTCGTGCAGAGCATACAGCTCCACCATGCAGTAGGGTCACCAGTGGCCGCGAAACACCGTGAGCACGACCGCGCCCTGGTTCAGCAAAGCCACGGAGGAAATCATGTCGCCGTCCTGGTTTTCGAGCGCAAACGGCGGCAGGGGATCGCCCACCTTGACCGCGTTGCCGACAGTGCCGGACTCGCGCAATTTCACGGTTTCCGCGTGCATGACTTCACGCTTCTCCTCGGGGATCCGGGTCACGCTCGCGTCCCGGATTTCCGCGAGCTTCGTTTCGAGACTCATCGCGTCGTCCTCGCTTGGTTAAGGTCCGCGCAGTGTAGCCGCTGCGCGCCGGGGTCGCTATCCGGCCCCGTCCCGTTTGAACTCGACGAGTATCGCCCGGTACTCGTCGCCGTCGTTGCGTGCCGTTTCAATGTGTCCTTTGCGGACGAAATCCGCCGTGCGCGGCTGCGGGCTGAACGTGAGCCGATCGCCGAGTTCACCGCCGGTTCCGGCGTGAAACCGCACGTCTATCGGTCCCTCGCCGGCGACGTTCAGGAGCACGTAGTCGTGTTCGTGCACGTGCTTTTCGATCGTCGCGCCGGCCGGCACAACCTGGTTCCAGACCCGTACGTGGTCGTCTTCGTAGATCACCTGCGTGGCGATCGGGGCCAGATCACTGCTCATGTTGCGTCTCCTGTTGTCGTTGACGTCGGGGCCGCGAAGCGTTCCCGTTACCGGCACTCTAGAATCCGAGCCGGCCGTAGCCCGGCAGCTTGATCGCGAGATCGAGCGGATCGAGTCCGAAATTCGCGCTCATCACGTTCAGTTCGAAGCCTTCGTCGCGTGCGAGCGTGAAACCCGCAAGGCCATAGAGCGACAGCTGCCAGCCTGTCCCGCTCGGTGCGCGATCGAACACGGCACCGTTGACGAGATAATCCTTGCCGATTGCGGTCGTCGGCAGTTCGAGCCGCAGGGCCGGCACTTCGCGCGCGACGTGCGCGACGAACGTGTTGCTGTTCGGTCCGGGCCACAGCGTATAGGTGTACTGGTAGGGATAGGTCCCGGTTGCCGTGATGATCGCCGGGATCAGGGCCGCCGCCGCCTCGCCGCGGATGTCGGCGAGCAATTCCGGCGGGTTCCCGTACCACGAACGATCCGGGTAATCCTGCGTCGACACGACGACACGTTGCTGTCGCCATTCACGCCAGCCGACGACCTGATGCACGGTGTATTGCGTCGCGCCCGCCGGTTTCGTTGCGATCCACGTGTGGACCGCGAAAATACCGCGCCAGCTGAACGCCCGCGCAGCGTAGACCTGCACGACGGCCTCCGGCGCAGCCGCCGGGGTCGGCGCAATATGCTGCGGTGATCGATCGGCCGTGCGCCAGTCGCGGGCGAGGTTGACCTTGCCGCAGGCGACGACGAGGCAGGGCCCGAGCAGGACGAGTACCGCGATCGCCAGCGTGCGCTTGATCAGTTTGCGCAGTGACGAACTGCGTTGTCGATGGTCAGTCAATTGCCTGCACTTCGATACGATACAAACGCTTCGGCACGCGGGGTTGCGCCTAGGCGAGGAGCAGCGCGCGACTTTGCGCCGCGGCCGCGCGCGCACGACGCGCGAGCTCGTCCGTCGTCGCGCTCGAGATCGGGTGATCGATCGCAACGAAACGATAGCCTTCGGCGCCGAGCACCCGCGCCATCAAATCGCCGGCGCTGACGAACGCGCGTGTGAGCACACCAACGGACGGCAGGCCGAGGCCTTCACCGATAATCGCGTCATGCAGACTGCACGACGAGCAGCTGCCTCAGTCGCCGATCCCGGCGACGAGGGCATTCCAGCGTTGCGCGTCATTCAGCAAGGCCGCTTCGACCGGCGTGCTGTAATTGCCTTTCGTGATGCGCACGACTTCGGCCACCCCGAAGGCGTCGACGAGCTCGCGTTCGAACGCGTCGAAAAACGGCAGCGTGCCCTTCTTGCCGTTCGAAATGATCGCGATGACCGCGCCTTCGAGCGTCGTCATGCGCGGCGCGAGGGTAAATCCGGCCGTTGCGTTTTCATGGGTCGGGTCGAGGAATTCGATACTCATCGCTGCCGCTGCCTCGTCATACTTCACAATCGACGCACGCGCCGATCGCCATCGTCACGGCCTGGCTCGTCTTGCCGAACCACGGCGGGATCACCGCGCCGAAGCCGCCCGCGGGACCGCCGGCCGCGATCACGAGCAGGTGCTCCGGATCGGGCAGGGCCGCGTGTTCGCGTTCGCCCTTGTCGCCGACGACCGCGCCCTTGCCGCACGTGGCCCACTCGTCGCGGCGCACGCGCGCATGGCGAAATACGTACTCGCGGATATCGGCTTTCGACCAGCCGGCCGCATCGAAGTGCGCACGCAGTTGCGGCGGAACAACGATGGCGTAGTTCCCCGGCCAGATCGAATAATGTCGCATGCTCGCCTTGATCTCGGCGACGTAAGTATCGAGCAACGCGGCCGGGTCCGTGGTCCATTCGTTCATGATCTGGCGCGGCGCGCCGGCGGCCATCACGGTGACCGCGGAGGCGTGTTGTGGCACGCCGCGCTCTTCGGCGAGCGGCAACCACGGGCTTGCCTCTTCGTCTTCGGCAAAGCAGTAGCTGAGCTTGCCGGGATGACCCAGCGTCGAGCGATCGACTTCGCCCGGCCGGACGTCGAGCAGGTTCATGAGCACGAGACGCACGGCGCGCCCGATCGTCATCGCCGCGCGGTCGCCCGGACCGAGCACGCTGAACGTCGCGTTCATGCCGAGTTCGCGCCGGATCGGTCCGTTCACGACGATCAGCACGGCGCATCCACCCGTGCTCGATGTCGCACCGTGCAGGACGAACGGTTCGCGCAGCATCGCCGTCAGCGCGGCGACGACAACCGGGAAATGCATCGGCAGGCAGCCGGCCATGACCGCGTTGATCGCGACTTTCTCCGCCGTGATGACGCGTTCGCGCACGGGTTCGATACCGATCAGGTGATCCGGGGTCATCAACGCCCAGTCGAGGCACGCGTGCACGAGCGCCTCCGTCGGCACCACGATCGGCAGACCGTCGCTCCAGCCGCGCGCATGGAACCATTCCTGCGCCGCGGCCGGATCATCGACGACGTAGCGTTTTGAACTCAGGTTCATAGTCACCAACGCGTTTCCATCAACACACCCCATCGTCATACAGGCGCTTGCGCGCGTCGGCCGCATAGCCGACCCGCTCGAGCACGCGGTCCGTATCCGCACCGTGGGCGGCGAGATACTCCGACGGGCGCCCCGGTTCCGCGCGGTAGCGGATCGGGGTACCGAGACGCTCGACCCCGTCGATACCGGGTTCGATCATGCCGCGCTCACGCAGAAAACCCTGTTGCCAGGCCTCGTGCAGATTGAGCACCGGCGCGTAACACACACCCTTGTCCGCGAGCCAGGCGTCCCACTCGGCGAGCGTGCGGGTGGCGAACGTCTCGCGTAAAAACTGTTTCACCGGATCCTGCGCCGGCCCCCATGGCGCGCGGCAAAGCTCGATCAGATCCGCGCGCCCGAGCGCCGACAGCAGATTTTCCGCGAAATTCATTTCCGCTCCCGACAGCACGATGTAGCGCTCGTCGGCCGTGGCATAAATATTGTAAAACGCGGCCCCGCCATACAGGCGCTCCCGGGCGAGATCCGGCGGCCGTTCGTGCGCGAGGACCTCGCTGACGATGTGCGGATTCCACGACATGAGGCTGTCTGTCATCGACATGTCGAGGTAATCACCGTCACCGGTTTGCGAGCGCCGGTACAGCGCCATCATGATCCCGACGAGCGCGAGCGAGCCGAGCGCGACGTCGGCGGTCGGGGTTGGTGGCAGGGTGGGCGCCGCGCCGTCCGTCTGGCCGAGACTCAGGGTTCCGGTGATCGCCTGCGCGCCGAGGTCGTGCGACGGCCGGCCGGCGAGCGCGCCGTCCTGTCCGAACGCGGACAACGCGCAGTACACGATCCCCGGGTTGCGCGCGCGCACGTCCGCGTAACCGATCCCGAGGCGATCGACGACTCCGGGACGGAACGAGTCGATGATCACATCGGACTCGGCGGCGAGTTGCAGGAAGATCTTCACCCCGGCAGCGGTCTTCAGGTTCAGGCGCAGACTCAGCTTGCCGCGCTGGGTGTTGCGGAAATAGGCGGAAAAACCCTCGATCGGCGGGCCGAGTGCTCGGGTCGGTTCGCCGTCGAAGCTCTCGATCTTGATCACTTCGGCACCGTGGTCCGCCATCACGAGGCCCATGTACGGGCCCGGCAAAAACCGTGACAGGTCGAGCACGCGTACGCCTTCGAGTTTCATTGCCCGACCCGCGCCTCAGTCGGCCAGCAGGTCCGCGAACACGGCATCGATAGCCGCTTTGTCGCGATCGTTCATGCAGAACATCGTGAAATGCGCCCACAGCGAATCGATCAGCGTGTAGCGGGCCTGCGGGATCAGGCGCGCTTCCTCCTCGATATCGGCCGCGGGGAAGAACATGTCGTTCGCAAACGCGACGACCGTCGTTTTCGCGCTGATACGCGCGAGCGCCGCGGCGAGGTCGCCACCGGTATGCGCACTCACATCGCCGTGCCGCCATTTCCAGCCCATGCAGATCAGGTTGTTCGGATCCATCGGCGCGAAGTAGGCCTCCCAAAACCCGGTGATGAAAGCGTCGAGTGAATCGAAGCCGATCTCGCGCCACGTTTCGCGTTTGTAGAATTCGGCGCACAGGCCCATGACGGACCAGATCTCGGCGTGACGCTTCAAACCGACGGCAACGTCGCTCGCGTGCGCATAGAAACCGTCGGCCCACGCCGGGTCGGATTTCAGCGCGTTCTCGTGCGCACGGACGAACAGGTAGTCGTGCGGGGTGGTTTTCGCCGTGCCGGCGAACGGCGCCGCGCGCTTCACCATGTCGGGATAGCGCACGCACCATTCGTAAGTCTGCTCCGCGCCCATCGACCAGCCCGTGACGAGTTGCAGTTCGCTGATCCCGAACTGTTCCGTCACGAGACGGTGCTGCGCGACGACGTCGTCGCCAATCGTCATGTTCGGGAACGCGCCGCCGTTGTGCGGCGCCGGCGTATTGCTCGGTGACGAGGAAAAACCGTTACCGAACTGCCCGGGCAGAATGATGAAGTATTTCGACGGATCGAGCGGACGGCCTGCCCCGATGAACATCTCCATCGATGCGGACGTCCCGGACCACATGTGCGGAAACAGGATCGCATTGTCCTTCGCCGCGTTCAGCGTGCCCTGCGTTTTATACGCGAGCCGGGCGCCCGGCAGCGTACCGCCCGCGATCAGATCGATCTCGCCGAGTTCGAGGTACGCGTGCGGTCCGTGTTGTTCCTCGCTGTAATAATTGTTGTCAGGCATCGTGCTCTCCCCGGAACCTTATGTTTGTGTGCGCATGCGCGCCTGCCCGTGATGGTACCCGAAGCCCCGCATGCGTATGTCGGCTCACTTGCGGCTCGGGTTCCGCGGCACATCGCGAAACGGACCGCCGTCCATGCGCGGCTCTTTCGGCAGACCGAGCACGCGCTCGGCGATGATATTGCGCTGGATCTCGTCCGTGCCGCCCGCGATCGAGGTCGCCGGCACGGACAGCAGGATCTCCGCGATCGTCCCGTCGTGCGGACCATCGGCGCCGGCAAGCAGAGCCCCGGCACCGCTGATTTGGGTATGTACATGACTCGCGGCGCGCGCGATTAGGCTCGCGGCAAGCTTGCCGAGCGATCCCTCCGGGCCCTGCGCGCGACCTTCGCGCTGCGCCGCTTTCGCGCGCTCCGCGGTCCATTGCGCGGCCTCGTTCAGCATCAGCACGCGCGCGATGTCCTGGCGCACGAGCGGATCGTTGATAGCGCCGGTCTCGCGTGCGCGTGGCACTACGAGGTCCACCCGGCCGGCGCGTTGTGCATACCACTTGTACGGTTCCATGACGGTGGCGATCTCGGCACGTTCCTGATCATGGATCCGGCCGACGGCACTCGACAGCCGTCCCCAGCGCCGCAGCGCGTCGGCGCCACGGCGTTCATGCGCGAGCGTCGTCAGCGCGACTTTCCAGCCTTCGCCGATCCCGGCCACGAGGTTTTCCGGCGGGATCACGGCGTCGGTGAAAAATACCTGGTTGAACGAGGCATGGCCGTTCATCTGTTTCAGCGGCTGTACCTCGATCGCGGACTGCGTCATGTCGATGATGAAAAACGACAGCCCCTCGTGTTTCGGCGCGTCCCAGTCCGTGCGCGCGAGCAACAGGCCCCACTCGGCGTGGTGCGCGCTCGTCGTCCACACTTTCTGGCCATTGACGATCCAGCGTTCACCGTCGAACGTCGCGCGGGTCGTCGCGCCGGCGAGATCAGACCCGCTGCCGGGTTCGCTGAACAACTGGCACCAGGTCTCCTCACCGGTGAGGATGGGCTTCAGGTAGCGCGACTTCTGCGCGTGCGTACCGTGTTCAAGCAGGGTGGCGGCGGCCAGCATGCGGATCCCGATCCGCGCCACCCCGACCGCGCCGAAGCGCTCGAACTCGGCTTCGATCGCAGCGCTCAGGCTCAGCGGCAATCCGCGCCCGTACCACTCCCGCGGCCAGTGCGGCATGCCCCAGCCGGAATCCGCGAGCAGCGTGCGCCAGGCGACGAGATCGCGATCCGGATCCCAGTGCGCTTCGAGCCACGCGCGAACTTCCGCCAGCACCACCGCTGCTTCCGGCGCGCTCATGCCGCCACCTCGACCGCGCGGAGATAACGTTCGCGATGCCAAGCCGGCGAGCCGAGCAGCATTTCCGAACTCTTCGCCCGTTTGAACCACAGGTGCGTATCGTGATCCCAGGTAAAACCGATCCCGCCGTGGATCTGGATGCACTCCGTCGCCGCGTGCACGTAAGCCTCGGCCGCGGTCGCTTTCGCGAGTGCGGCGAGCGCCGGGATGCGCGCGTCATCGGCGTCGATCGCGGCCGCCGCGTAGTACGCCGCCGACTTCGCGTGTTCGACCTCGAGCAGCATGTCCGCGCATTTGTGCTTGATGGCCTGGAACGAACCGATCGGACGGCCGAACTGCATACGCAATTGCGCGTACCCGACCGCCGTGTCGAGCATCACCTGGCAGCCACCGGCCATTTCATTCGCGAGCATGATCGTGGCGCGATCGAGCGCGCGGGCGAGCGCGGCGCCGGCGTCACCGGGGACGCCGATGCCCTCGGCGCGGACGTTGTCGAATTCGAGTACCGCGAGGCGGCGCGTCGGATCGAGTGTGGCGACGGCGCGCCGCGTGAGACCGTCGCTCGCCGGATCGACAAGATACAACGACACCCCTGCGCTGCCCTGAGTACGCGCTGCGCGCGCGACGACGAGCACGACATCCGCGCTCGCGCCATCGAGGACGTAATGCTTCGTGCCACTGAGCCGCACGCCGTCGCCGTCGGTCGTCGCGATCATCGCGACCGCGGCCGGATCCCACACTCCGCCCGCTTCGGCCAGCGCGAGCGTCGCGGTCACGGTGCCGTCCGCGATCGACGGCAACAAGGATTCGCGAAACGGCGGCGTCGCCGCTGCGAGTATCGCTTCGGCGGCCAATACGACCGAGGTGAAAAACGGCGCGCAAAACAAATGCCGGCCCAGTTCTTCGACCGCGATGCCGAGTTCGACGTAACCGAAGCCCGCGCCGCCGTACTGCTCCGGGATACGGATCCCGGCAAGGCCGAGATCCGCGCACGCGAGCCGCCACGCGACACGGTCGATGCCTTGCGCGGAAGCCATCGCGGTGCGTACGGCCGCGGGATCGGCGTGATCCGCGAGAAAGCGCTGCAGCGCAGCGCGGAACTGATCGTGTTCCGGGGTGAAACTAAACGACATGATGACTCCTTGCGCTGGTGGCGAATCCGGCGGCCCCGTAGACCCGACTCGCCGTATCCGGCACGCCGTACAGTAGCACGCACATGAGCGGCAGCGGTGCGACCCCGGCGTTTGTCGCAACGGTCACAGCGGTTCGCAACCGCGGGCCCGGGATCGCCGCGTATCCCCTGCGCGCGAAGCGCGCGGCGGGCGCGTCAGCAACAGACGGCCGGGGCAATTCCGTTCGCGGCCGGGTCATCGCGCGTCCACTTCGGCCTGCGCATACGCCTGGCGTCGCTGGATACGATCGGTGTACATGCGGAACAGGCGGCGGTCGGCGGCGTAGCCGGGGATCTGAGCCGTCGCCGCCGTCAGTTCGAAATCGTCGACGCAGCACTGGAACTCGCGATCGACTGCCGCATACACCTGGCGCGACGTGTCGCGCTCGTCGAGCAGGGCCAGAAGTGCGGCCGCGAGGGTGACGAGCCGGTCGTGCAGGGGCGAGTCGCGTTCGGTACGGGCGAGCAGAAACGCCGCCGCCGCGAGCATGACGAATTTTGCTTCGGTACGGCCGAACTGGCGAATCGCCTCGAACGCGAACACCGTGTCGGGATCAACCGGGGTGTGCTCGAAGCGGACGAAGCCCTGGCTCATTGCGGCGAGGAAAGCCGGTGACTCGCGGTGACTGAGACTGACCCCGGAACGTTCACGCTCGATGACGATCCCGCGCGCCGCCCGTTTGTCGCCGCCCGGATCGTTGATCGTGACGATCAGGTGATCGACGAGTCTCGAGTGCGCGACCCACGCCTTGCAACCGTTCAGGGTGCAGGCGGGCGCGGTCCCGTCCAGCGTTACGGGCGGATGGCTCACCGGGTCGTCGCGATCCTCGGTCGCCGCGAATGCGGCCCAGCCACGCGGCGGCAAGGCCGGGAACGCGTTTCTCAGCGTCGCCTGGTAACCGGCCGCGAACACCCACGGCAACCGGTCCGCGAGCAGCGCGCCGGCAATGGCACTGTCACCGGGCGACATCGTATGCAGAGCGCATGCGTGCCACAAATCGTAATAGGCCTGTTCCGATCCGCAGGTCCGGGGCAGGTACGCACCGGCGTAAAACCGTTCGATTGTTGCGAGACTCATCGTCGTTCTCCCTGCGCGGTGATTTACGGCGCACGCTCAGGCACCGGACTTCGCGCGTGCGCAAGCCGTTGACCCCGATATCATCACGTGAAAATTAACCGATCCGCGCGGCGATTGCCGCCGCGCCCGCGGGCACAACGGTGACGCCCTCGCTCGCGCGACGGATCCCGTATGATCACGGGAGTCCGATTAATCCGGAGGATACGACGATGGCGCAACCCGCTGCGTTCGACAAGGCACGTGCGAAAGCGTTTACCCACCGCGTGATCGACGACATGGCCGGCGCGGTAAAACTCCACCTCTGCGTAATCGGCGTGCGACTCGGCCTGTTTCGGGATTTCGCCGCGAACGGCCCCGCCGATCCGGCAACGTTCGCCGCGCGCACGGGCATCGAACCGCGTTACGCGCGCGAGTGGCTCGAAGCGATGGCCGCCGCGTCCTACCTCGAATTCGATCCGGCAAGCGGGCAGTTCAGCCTGCCGGCGGAACACGTGCGGCCGCTCGCCGAAGACACCCACCCGATGTATCAGGGCAATCTGCTGAACATGCTGGCCTACGGCATGGGTCCGCTCGACGAACTCACCGCAGCGTTTCGATCCGGCGGCGGCGTGAGCCAGTCGACGTTCCCGCCGGAATTCTACGCGACGATGCAACGGTCGAGCGGTTTGCGCTACGACAACTTTCTGCTCGATACGTGGCTGCCGGATATGCCGGACGTCGTCGCCATGCTCGAACGCGGGGTCGATGTCGCGGACATCGGCTGCGGTCGCGGCACGGCGCTCGCGCTCATGGCGAAAGCATTCCCGAACTCGCGCTTCGTCGGCTATGACGCGTTCGCGCCGCAAATCGACGGCGCGCGGCAATGCGCCGAGCAGCACGGGGTCACCGCGAACACGACGTTCGAAGTGCTCGACGCCTGCGCGGAAATCCCGCGCGAGTTCGACGTCATCTTCACGTTCGACGTCGTTCACGATATGGCGAAACCGGCCGACGGGCTGGCGAATATCCGTCGTCACCTGAAACCGGGCGGCATCTACGTGCTGCAGGAGATCACGGCGGCGGACGAACGCCACGAGAACCGCGGCAGCGCCGCGACGATCAAGTACGGCATGAGCCTCACGTACTGCATGACGACTTGCCTCGCGAACCACGGCGAAGGCCTCGGCACGCTCGGCATGCCGGAAAAAGTGGTGCGCGAACTGTGTACGCAGGCGGGCTTCACGAGCGTGCGTAAACTCGACTGCAGCACCGATTTCGTGTCCCTGTTCGAAGTCCGCTGACGACACCCGCACAAGCTCGGTTACACTGCCGGGCTGATTCAGAATTACGGAGTATGAGATGACCGGGACAGTATTGATTGCCGGCGCGAGCGGCCTCGTCGGCACGGCCGCCGCGATCGAATTCGCGGATGCCGGATGGAATGTGATCGCCTTGTCGCGGCGCGTGCCGGAGTTGCTCGAGAGTCGCGGCTGCCGTCACCTCGCGCTCGACCTGACGGATGCCGCGGCCTGCCGCGACGCGGCCGCCAAGCTCACCGACGTCACGCACGTCATCTACACGGCCGTGTTCGAACTGCCCGGTTTGATCGACGGCTGGACCGACCCGGTGCAGATCGAAACGAACGGCCGCATGCTGAGAAACCTGCTCGACCCGCTGCGCGAGCACGCGGCGCTGAAACATGTATCACTGCTGCAGGGCACGAAAGCCTACGGCATCACGGTCGGCGAGATGCGCGTCCCCGGTCGCGAATCGCAACCGCGGGTGGAGCATCCGAATTTTTACTGGGTGCAGGAAGACTACCTGCGCGAAGCGGCGGCAAAAGATGGTTTCGCGTATTCGATTTTCCGCCCGCAGCTGATCGTCGGACCAAACCACGGCGTGGTGATGAACCTGCCGCCCGTGATCGGCGTCTATGCCGCGATCCGGCGCGAACTCGGCGAACCGTTCGCGTTCCCCGGCGGCGCAACGTGGGTGTGGGAGGCCGCGGATACGCGCCTCGTCGCCGGCGCATTGCGCTGGGCGACGGAAGCGCCGGCCGCCTGGGGCGAGACGTTCAACCTGACGAACGGCGAAGTATTCTCGTTCCGCGACATGTGGCCGGCGCTCGCGCGCACGCTCGGGGTCGACACCGGACCCGATGATCGCGTCTCGCTCGCGGAATATATTCCCGCACACGCCGAGGTGTGGGAGCGCGTGGTCGAACGCCACGATCTGCGGCGCATCCCGCTCGACGCCCTGCTCGGCGAGTCGCACTACTACGCCGATATGTGCCTCGCCTACAGCGCCGAGGAAACACCGTCACCCGTGTTCGTCAGCACCGTGAAGATCCGCGAGGCCGGCTATACGAAGGCCTGGAACACCGAGGAGAGTTTCTGCTACTGGCTGCAGGATCTGATCGACCGGAAGATCCTGCCCCCGGCGTCCTGAACCGACGCGCGCGGTGACGGCCGCGAAAGCCTCACGGCCGTCACTGCGTGCGGATTCTGCCCGGGGTCCCGGCCATCTTCGGCGCATTTGAATCGACGGTGCTCGACGGGATTGCAGGAAACGACGTGAGAGGCAGGCAAGCCTACCGCGCGCGCATCGGGGAATTTACTCCGTGATCAGTGTCCCGGATGGCGCGGCCGACGCTGCCGGAACGAAAAGCCGGTCAGTGCTCCCAAAGCCGACACCAGCAGCACCAGGCCGCCCGGCAGCGGGACGGCCGAGGCCAGCACGAACTGTGAGAACTCACCGGTGGCCACCGTCAGCGTGTTCAGATCAGTATCGAGACCGAGTATGGGCAGCGCTTCGAAAAGGCCCGCACCTTCATCATAGTGCCACAGGGCCAGCCGGGCTTCGTCAAAGTCGGCCGGTAACTCACCATCATCATACTGGACCGTCAGGGTAGCGGTGCCGAACGCGGTGCCCGGTGCGTCGATATCCCATACGCTCGTTATATCGCTGTCCGCGATGAGGTATCGAAACCCTGAAAGTGCGCTACCGAATGCCGCTTCGAGCTCGTCGGCATCCATGCGGCGGTAGCGTGCAGTGAGGCCGTTCGCCACGCTGATCTCGTCAAACAGCAGATCGATACCACCGGCATTTCCCGCGCTGCCGCCAAGTGCGCTGACCGCCACGTGGTTACCAGCGATCAATTCAGGTGAATCACCCTGGAGGAACCAGGCTACCTCGGCGAAACTATCACCGATTACGACCTCATCGAAATAGGAACCGCCCGCCATGTTCTGCTGGTAGGAGACGAAGGTATTCACCGCGTCAACACCCGTGGCGCGGACGTACGATGCGGTCAGTTCGTCGGCTTCACTGGCAGGGTCCACCCAGAGGTCCACGTGCCCGAACTTGCCGTCCGCGCCCCTGCTTATCCGGGTGACGAGTTGGTAGATAGTCCCGGGTATCGCGTCCACTGAGTCGTCTGCACCCTGCAGGCGGATTTTTCTTTCGACGCGAACGACAGGAAAGCCGGTGCGGCGGGTTCCCATGCCCCAGTGCGGCAGATTCGTCGGGTGGTTGGGTGCCGCGGTTGGACCGAGGGTGAAGTCGAACGCACCAGAGGTGTAACCCGGCTCTCCAGGGGTAAGCGATCCGTTGCGCGCCAGCACCGATACGTAAATTGCATCGCCGGAAAGCGGCGCGAATCGACGCGTGGCATAGGAAGTACGAAAGTCAGCCTGCGGGCTGAGCCGCACGCTGTAATCGTTGATGGTACCGGCTTCGTCGACGATAAACCCCATCGACGCCGACCAGCCACCACTCCAGCCGCCCGAGTCGCCATCGAAGTCGTCCCAAATGACCAGTGCGTCAGCGGTTATCGGGTATAGCGAGCAGCAAAACACGACTGCAGCGCAAGCCCGAATCAGCGTTCGCCCGTACGCGTTGCCCAAAAAGAAACTATGATTCGCCAGGTACACAGCGTTTGTACCTCCTCCGTTAGTCTGCCTTGAATGCGCCAGCCGATTCGGCGGCGGCACAGGTAACCCGCACCCGGATCCCCTTCCTCTGATTAGACTAACGCTGTGTCTGCGCCCGATTTTTGATCCGGATCATCCGTAAACCCGGGACCGTGGGCACCCGCCCCGCAGGGGCAGGCCACGGATTTCGTCGGTCACCGTCTCATTCGGCGGCGCCCCGGAGGTCTGATCCTGGCCGTTCGCGACTATTGCAATGCGCAATCCGACGACCGCTCTACAGATCATGAAACCGTCGTTCAGGTTTACCGAGCCAAACGCGAACTGCGATTTGGGCGTGGAAGCGTGATGAATTTTTATATAACCCGGACTTCCAGGCCTTGATGAACACCATCGTCAAACGTGAGCAATTAGCGGCATTACGAAATCGCTGGAAACCATCGTTTCGTCCATAACGCGTCGGGAAACCCGCAGCGATCACCGGCTTGTTACGCGGCGCAGTCGTTCGCGGAATGGATCAAGCCATACCCAGGTAATCGAAGAACAACCCGTCCGGGTCGTAAGTGCCGCGCAACGCGCGCAGGCGGTCCCAGGCCTCCGGCGCGTAACACTCGCGTGCGGATTCACGGCTCCGGGTGAGATCGGCTTCGCCGACATATCGTCCAACCCTGTGCGGATCGATCAGCGCCATCACACCCGCATGCCACGCCTGGTTCGCTGCATCCGTCGCCGGGTCCGTCCATATGGCGTACTCGTAGACGAGATGGCGACCCCACATCGAGTGCGCGGTTCCGTCCAGCGAGAAGTCCGGGTGAAAAACCGGCACCATGAGGTTCGAAACCGGCGACGGCGCTGTCGCGTAATGCTCCGCCACACCCTCCAGCACAGTCGCCAGGGGCTGATTGGACCAGATGTTGTCGGCCGCGTAACGATAGCCGCCCGGGAGGGCCGCGCCGACAGCCGCGTGCAGGCCGTTCAGGTCACCGGGTGCGTTGATCGTCGACGCCAGCGCTCGCTTCACCCGCGGGTCGTCGTTGAGCGGCGCGAGCACTGCGGCGGCCTCGTCACTCGAGTCGACGAATGCAACGCCAAGGATGTTGGCGGTCACGCCATGCGAGCCAGCAGCGTCGCGGGGGGCGGAAGTGATCCCCAGCACCAGGTTTAAATCTCGCGCTACGCGGCCAGACAAATCGTCGACCAACTCACAGGCGGTCGGGATTTCGTCGGCGGGGAAAACGAAGCTGCTCAGCGTGAGCGCGCGCGGGAGCGGACGCAGCGCAAGGTGGAAACGCGTCGCGACGGCAAAGAAGCCCGGGCCCGCGCCGCGCGCTGCCCAGAACAGGTCCGGATACTCCTCACTGCTGACGGTGACCTCGCGGCCGTCGGCCAGCACGAGGTCGATGGCGAGAACGTTACTGCAGGCGCTGCCCCACCGGTTGTAGTTGAGGCCATTCCCGCCGTTGAGCAGGAACCCACCCAGGGGCACCGTGGGACAGTACGCCACCGGAAACGCCAGCCCGTGCGGGGCGAGTTCGCGCAGTAACTCCGTGCCGCGCACCGTGGGACCGACGCTTGCCGTGGCCGAGACCGGATCGATTGATATTGAGTTGAGGTGCCCGAGATCGAGCATAACCCCGCCATCGCGAACGGCCGATGCACACCAACTGTGGCCGCCACCGCGTACGGCTACCCGGCGCTGTTGCGCGCGGGCGAACGCGAGCGTGCGCACAACGTCGGATTGGTTCGCGGCCCGCACGATTAAATCGGGTTGCCGCTCCGGCACGATCACGTTCCAGCCGATGTTTCGGACCGGTTCGAACCGTGAGTCGCCAGGCAGCAGAAGGTCGCCGTCCACGCTCTCCGCCAGATCCCGCAGCGCGCGCTCGATGGCCACCGCAGTTGGTGTTCCGGTCTCGCCTGCCCAGGCGGTAGCGAAGCGACTCAACAACAACGCCGTCGCGGCGGAGTAGCCGAGGAACTTGCGGCGACCGGGCGATTCGGTGCGATCGTTCATGGCGAGCCCTCACTCCTGTCTTGCTTGAACGCGGATTGCAATGTTCGGTAGCGCGAGGCCGAGTCCGCTGCGCGCCGTGTTCCGCCGCGTCACTACGGTAGCGGAACGGACCTCAATCAACCTTGTCAGTGTCGTCGTGTAACGCCTGGCGAACGGTTCTCGTTACCACCCACTTGTGCTTTCCAATGGGTCGCGACCGCGTGAAGCCATGGCGTTCGAACGCGGACAAGGTGCCGTTGAACAGAAACGCCGGTGTGGCCTTGCGACCCTCGGTGTTTTCCGGATAGCCCTCGATGCGTCCGCCCCCGAGTTTTTTGATTTGCGCGATCGCACCGTGCAACGCGGCCGACGCAACACCCTTGCCGCGATAGCCTTTGCCGGAGAAGAAGCAGGTGATCCGCCAGTCGGGCAGTTCCGGATTCGTCGCAAGGTACGCGCGCTCGTTGTGGATGCACGGAAGTTCTTCAGGCGATCCGAACTGACACCAGCCGACGCAGTTCCCGCCTGCGTACACGAGCGCCGCATGCGCCCGCCCTTCCCTTACGAGGCGCGCCTTCGCGCGGCGTTTCGCTTCCGGTGATTCCCCCTTGTCTTTGCGGTGATACCACATACACCAGCACCCGCCCCACACGCCGTTGTTCGCCTTCACGAGGCCGGCAAAATCCGGCCAGGTGCTTGCATCGAGCGCTTTCGTTTCGTATTCAGGCATCGCGTATCCCGGGGATAGCCCGTCGCCAATATGGATCGGGTTGGGTCGGCCCGCAAGCTGAAACCGGTTCAGGCCAGGGGTTCGATGCCCGCTGCGGGACATCCGTCTTGCCACAGCACCGCAACCTGTCTCCGTTCGTGAGCACGGTGCAATCCGCGGCCAACCCCGTGGGAGGAATCATTTGCGTCGGGATCCCGGTTTGTTATTCGCGCGTGTTGAGCGTTATTGCGCGGGCACGTCCGACAGCTGATCGACATTATACCGGGCGCGCTTGCGCGGGCCGCGGCCGAGGGCGAGTTCGGGAACGAGGGGATCGAAATCACCCGCCGGTGCATTCGGATCAGAAAAGTAACCGAGACCATACGTCGCCTGGGTGTAGCCGAGTAACTCCTGCAATTCTTCGTCCAGATCTTTTGCGATATGCGGCGGGCAGGACAGGTATTGATTTTCCTGTTGTCGAAGCCACGCGAGACAGTAGGTCAGGTTGAGCCCCAGGCGCGGCGCGTTCGATCGGTTCGCTCCACCGCCGTGCAATACCGTGCCGGTGTACAACAGAACCGAACCCTTCGGCATTACAGCCTGCGTAATTTCACCGGGCTTCGCCTCCCGACTCCAGTCCCATTTGTGCGAACCGGGCGCAATATTCGTGGCGCCGTTTTCCACTGTAAAGTCGGTGATCGCCCAGAACGTGTTGAACTGTGGCTCGATTTGCGCGGGAATGTTCGTCCCCCATGCCTCGCGGTCACGGTGCAGCAGCTGGCCCGCTTCTCCGGGATTAATCGTGGTGGCCTGGGTGATGTTAATCGTTATTTTTTCCGCATAAGGGCCCAAAAAGCGATGCGCCAGGGCAAGAATGCGCGCGTCCGTGACAATTTCACGACAGCTCGGGGTACGGGCGATCAGCGCGCCGATACGCTGGGTTTTACGGCCCATGAAATCGTCGCCGCCATAAGGTGCCGCGCTCAAATATGGCTCGAGTTCTCCTCTGAAACGGGTTAACAGCCCCGGTGTCAGCGCGTTCGTTATGATTGCGCCACCATCGTGCTGAATCGCATCAAACACCGCTTCCAGCGGCGCATCCGGTTCGAAAGAGTTCAGCGTCATTATCGATCCTCAGGCTTCATGGCGTTCACGATAACTTCTGCGCGGAGTCATTTCACCCCGCACGCGCCGAGCGCCTCGGTAAGCTTCGCTGGATACGGTCGCGAATTTATCGTGATCGTGTTCGTTTCCGTCGCCTGCCGTACCTGCCGGGTCGGTTCCGATATCGACACCAAACACGGTACCGTTGCGGATCAGGTGGTTTGTTTCGTCGGACCCAGATACCTGTCGAGTGCAATCAATAGTGGTGGCAGCAGCAGGAATACCATCATCAGCGCGAGCGCGATGGACCAGGTACCAGCCTGAACGCTTGCAGATTGGACGGGAGCAGGCTCGCAGCAAGGTGCACGGCACATCGACTTGACCCGCCTCCGGCACGCGATCCTATACTGCGCCATCACGTTCACATCGAGAATGCCACCTGCCCATCATGGATCTGCCACAGAAAATCATCGACATCAGTCAACCGCTCGATAATGAAACCCAGGTCGACCCCGACTTCATGCGCCCGTCGATCCGTTACATCTCCGGCAAGGAAAACGCGCCGATGCTGTGCGAGTTGTTTCCCGGTTTGAAGGAATCCGACCTGCCGGGCGGCGAGGGCTGGGCGATCGAGGAAATCAAGCTGACGACCCACAACGGCACGCACATGGACGCGCCGTACCACTACAACTCGAAAGACGCAGCCGGCAACCCGATGCCGACGATCGACGAGATGCCGCTCGACTGGTATTTCCGCCCCGGGGTAAAACTCGACTTCCGGCACCTCGACGACGGCTATGTCGCGACCGCGGCCGACGTGCAGGCCGAGCTGAAACGCATTGGTTACACCTTGCAGCCGATGGACATCGTGCTCGTGAATACCCGCGCCGGTGATCGCTACGGCTACGATGACTACATTCACAGCGGTTGCGGGGTGGGTCGCGAGGCCACGCACTGGCTCACGAAACAGGGGATCCGGGTTACCGGAATCGATGGCTGGAGCTGGGACGCGCCGTTTTCGAAAACGCTCGAACGCTGGCTCGCGACGAAAGACCCGCGCATCATCTGGGAAGGCCATTACGCCGGCATCGACGTACCGTACTGCCACATGGAGAAGTTGCGTCACCTCGAGCAGTTGCCCGACTACGGATTCACGGTCGCGTGCTTCCCGTGCAAGATCAAAGCGGCGTCCGGGGGCTGGACCCGGGCAGTCGCGATGCTCGACTGACGACGAGCCGCCCGCTCACCGGGATGAGCACGCGGCGGGAACGCGATGCGCGAACCCGCCTCCCCGCGAGACGGATCGCGCGCTAACTCGCGAGGTCGAACGCCTCAATCTTCGGCGTACTCATCTCCTCGAAGAATTGCGCCCGTGACCACGGCCAGCTTGCCGGCACGCCGTTCTTGTCGAGATACCAGCTCTTGCAGCCCGTGGCCCAGATCGACTTCTTCGCCGCGGCGCTGCGGCGCCGTTCGAAATCTTCCGTCGCCTCGCGACTCGCACTGATCGCGCGGCACTCCCCGGCCCGGATTTTATCCATGAGCTGGAGGATATAGCCCACCTGGTACTCCGCGATCTGGATCAGCGAGAAATTCCCGACCGGGCCGTTCGGGCCGTTCAGCATGAAGAAGTTCGGAATTTCCGGGATCGAAATCGACAGGTACGCGACCGGGTGATCCGCCCATACGTCGTCGAGATTCACGCCGTTGCGCCCGATCACGGTGGTCGGCCGGATGAAACTGTCCGCGCGGAAACCCGTGGCCATGACGAGCACGTCGAGTTCGCGCAGTTCGCCATCGGCGAGGCGCACGCCCGCGGGTTCGATGCGATCGATCGCGGTCGTGATCACATGCGCGTTCGGGCGCTGGATCGCGTCGTAGAAATCCGCGGAAAAAATCAGGCGCTTGCAACCGGCGCGGTAATTCGGCCGCAGTTTCTCGCGCAATACCGGGTCCGGCACGTTGTTTTCGAGGTTCGCGAGACACGCGTCCTCGACGGCTTTCATCTCCGCCGAATCGGCGTTGATCACCGCGTTCGAGAATATCTCGAAATCATCGTTTACCTGCTGCTGGACGGCAGCGAGTTTTGCCGGGTCGTTACGAAACGCCGCGCGGTCCGCGTCGGAATACGGCGAATTGTCGATCGGCATGATCCATTGCGCCGTGCGCTGGAACAGATCGAAGCGTCCGACTTTCGCCGTCAACGCGCTCGCGATCTGGATCGCGGTCGAGCCTGTGCCGACCACGCCGATACGCTTGTCCGCGAGATCGATGCCGTGATCCCAGCGCGCGCTGTGAAAACACGCGCCGGCGAACGTGTCTAGCCCCGGGATGTCCGCGACGTGCGGGTGATGCAACACACCGGTCGCGGCGATCAGGAAATCCGCGACGTCTTCACGCCCGGTGGACGTGCGCAGCCGCCAGCGACCGTCGACGAATTCGCAGTGCGGTACTTCCTCGTTGAAGCGGATACTCCTGATCACATCGTACTTCTCGGCAACCCGTTCGAAGTAGGCGTGAATTTCCGGGCCCGGCGCGTACGTGCTGCTCCAGTCGGGGTTCGGCTCGAACGAGTAGGTATAAAGATGCGCGGGCACATCACAGGCGATACCGGGATAGGTATTCTCGCGCCATGTACCGCCAACGCGATCGGTCTTCTCGTAGATCGTAAAGTCCTCATACCCGGCTTCGCGCAATTTGATCGCGGTCAGAATACCGGCCATGCCGGCGCCGATGATGACGACGCGGCAGTTCCGCGCGTCGTTGTTCGTCGTTGTCATACTGCAAGCTCTCCGCACCCCGCCCTGTCATTCCCGACGGGGTCATGATCATGGTTTACCTTGCCCGCGCCGCCGGCATGCTGGCCGCGGCGCGACAGCCCAGCAGGGAATACTAACGCGAACCCGCGCAGCATTGCCCGCGCGCGCTTTTTGCACCGCACCGCGATTGCGGGCCGATTGCCGGTAACCGCGGCGTCCCCTACAGTAAGCGCCCTGACGACAGCGGGAGGAAAACCATGTCCACGACCAGCATTTCGCTCAGTGAAAGTGACCTCGCGGCTTACGCACGCGATGGCCAGTTCACACCGGCGCAGCCGCTGCCCGACGCACTCGTCGCGGAAATACGCGACGCGCTGGCCGAGCAAATCGAATTGTTCGACGGTCGTCCGGACTTCATCCCCTTGCCGCACGTACCGCCGGCCGCGGGCGACGAACGCGGCGTGGCACTCGCGCGACGCTTTTTCGACATCGTCACCGCACCCGCCCTGCTCGATCTCGCCGAACAACTGATCGGTCCGGACATCGTCATGTGGGCCTCGGCGCTGTTCTGCAAGCCGGCCGCGACGGGTCTCGAAGTACCCTGGCACCAGGACGGCCAGTACTGGCCGATCCGTCCGCGGGCGACGGTAACGGCCTGGATTGCGCTCGATGATGTCGATCGCGACAACGGCTGTATGCGCGTGATTCCCGGATCGCACCGCATGGGAGAATTCGCCCACGAGGTGAGCGATCGCGAAGACCTCGTGCTCAATAACGTGCTGAACGACCCGCGCATCAATCTCGATGAGGTCCGCGACATCACGCTGCGCGCGGGCCAGCTGTCGCTGCACGACGTCGACATCGTGCACGGTTCGCAACCGAATACGTCCGGGCGCCGCCGCGCCGGTTACGCGATTCGGTATATGCCGTCGACTTCGCTCTACGATCGCAGCATCGATCCGGGCCAGGCGTCCGGCACCGTGTCGCTCGATTTCGCGACGCGTCCGATCTGGCTCGTGCGTGGCGTTGATCGCCATGGCGGCAACGACTTCAAGGTGGGACATACGCTGTGGTAGCCGGGCGGATGCGCGCGCAGTGGCGACACAATTCGTTACCGATCGGGGATTGCGCGCGCGTCACAACCGTGGAAGCATCGCTGGGCACGGTGCACGGTCAATGCGCCCGGGGCACGCCGTACCGAACCCGAAATCATCGAGATCCGCAGTCATGAACGAAGACAAGCACAAGGAAATCCTGTCCGCCATTGCCGAAGACCGGCGCGAATTCGTCGCCCGTCTGCTGCAGGCATCCGCGTTTGCCGTGCCGGTCGCGCTCGGCGCGGCGACGATTGCGGCGCGCGATGCGCACGCCCAGGCGGCATCTTCATCGGCCCCGACGACCGGCCCCGGTGGCAGTGTGTCGTCCGCCAGCGCGAGCATGTCGATTCCGGAACCCACGACCCTGAGCCTGCTCGGCCTCGGCGCGGCGAGCGCAGCGCTCGCCGTCCGTCGAAAACGCGCGCGCAACGCAGACTCCGACTAAGATCCTGCGCGGCGTCCAGTGGTCGGCATGGGTGCCCGACCCGCGCGCTTTGCGGATTTCGGCGCGCATGAACTCGACGCGCTCGCGGAGGCTGTTGCCGCGTTCGAGCGCCTGTTCGCAGCGGAATTCGGCCTGCCGATCTACCTGAGTTGGGGCACACTGCTCGGCGCCGCGCGCGAGCGGAATTTCATCGGCCACGATACCGACATCGATCTCGCGTACTTGTCCGCGGCGGCGACGGATTTCGAAATCGTCGAGGAAAACGAGACCATCGTCCGCGTACTGCGCGACCACGGACTCACGGTCCAGCGTCACACGAAAGGTCAGCTGCACGTGAATGTCGCCCGCGATGAAACAACCGGGCGACTGCCCGCCTACAATCTCGACGTGTGGACAACGTGGGTTCGCGACGGCCGCTACTTCCATTACCCCGACATCAAAGGCGACATTGCCGCCGCCGCCGTGACCCCGCTGGTGCGCCGCGCGTTCCGCGGCGAACGTTTGCTGATGCCGGTCGATCCCGCCTCCGTGCTGCGCTGTTTCTACGGCGACGGCTGGCGCGAGCCCGATCCCGGATACGCCTGGTACCCGCGTTACAGCAGTACCGACGTGTTCGAATTCCTGCGCCAGGCCCCGACCAGCACATCGATTCCGCCGCGGCCCCGGCGTGCGGCGAACCTCAGCGTCGCGGAGCACGATGATCATTTCTTCATCACCGCGCCACACATTCACGAAGCACAGCGACTGAACGCTTCGGCCATGCTGATCCTCGAACTGTGCACCGGTTCGCAGTCGCCGGCCGACATCATCGGCCTGCTGCAGCAGGCGTTTCGGCTGCCGAGCGCGCCGGAAGTCGTCGTGCTCGAATTCCTCACCCACGCCGCCGCCACCGGTCTGCTCGAACCGGCACCCGGACCGACTGAGTAACCCGTGCCGCGAGGACGGACGCTTGCCCGAGGCTGCGAAGCGAATCACGAGACGAACCTGGCTGACCCGGCGCGAGTGAGCGTTCACTCAACGACGGCGGCGCGTCGCTGCCGTGTTTCAATACCCTGGCCGGCGTTACACTGACCCGGGCACGGGACTTGCCCCGGAGGAATGCGCCATGGCTCATGACATCACACTTTACGGCGTCGACTTCGCCCGCTCCGCGCGCTGCCGCTGGACCTTGCGTGAGCTCGACCTGCCGTTCGAGGAAATCAACGACGGCTCGCTGATCGGCGGCGAGGTCCTGCGTGCGTTTCACCCGCAGGCGAAAGTCCCCGCGATCGTCGTCGACGGCGAACCGCTGTTCGAATCCTCGGCCATCTGTACGTACCTGTGCGATCTCACGCCGGACAAACAGCTCGTCGCCGCGCCCGGCACCCGCGCGCGTGCCCTGCACGACCAGTGGGTATCGTTCGCACAGTCCGAAATCGAAGGCTATCTGTGGAGCAATGCGAAGCACCTGTCGTTCTATCCCGAAGAGAAACGCATTCCGGCCGTGATCGAACGCAACAACGAGGAAATCGCGAGCGGACTCGCCGTGCTGAACGACGTGCTCGGCAAATCCGGGTATTTGATCGACGATCGCTTCAGCGTGACCGACATCATCGTCGGCTGGACCGCGAACTGGGCCCGCCGGCAGGGGCGCCTCGACGGTTTCGACCACCTCGGCGCGTATGTTCAGCGTTTGCTCGCGCGGGAATTGTGTCCGTTCAATCCGGCCTGAACGGGGCGCGGGTCCGCCAGCCGATTTCAGCGTGTCGTGCGCAACACGCGTCGCACGGCGTCGATCACCGCCGCCTCGCCCGCACCACCGCGCAAGGCGTCGCTCATTTCCAGTTGTACACCGCGCCCGCGACGACCGCGATTACAGATATTGCGTACATGCCGTCCGGGGTATGGATGATGTCGGCTCGACACGTTCACGCCGACGTCGCTGATCGCCGCCTCGATGCTCGCGATTAACCGGTAATCCCGACCGCCGAGCATGACCCGTTCGGTGTTGCCGCTGCACCCGTGTATCGCGACGACGGTGTCGCAGCGCGAGACGAGGCGCAGACATTGCGGTTCGTCGAAGCGATGGCTCGTGATGTGTAACGTATCGAAACTGCCGGCCTCGTCGAGGCCCTCGAACAGGTACAGATTGAAGTCCTCGGCCGCAACCGCGCGCGCGATCGCCGAGGTTCGCCGTTCGATGCTGCCGCCGTGCGGCGCGATCACGGCAACCGGGGATTGCGCGCGGATCCGCGTATGAATGCGGAAATCCGTGCCGTGAACGTGCGCCGCGGCAAGGCTCGCGAAGCTGCGGTAGCGATCGGCGGATTTCTGCGCTGCGTTCCGGCCGGCCATGGCGCGGTTCAGTCCCGCGCGGTGATTTCCGCGAGCGTGCGGACGAGGGTTGGTCGAAAGCGCGGGTAATTCTCGCTCATCGGGAAATGCCCGAGGCCGGTGAGCGTCGCGTAATGCACGCCGTCGCCGATCGCCCGCGCACACGCTTCGACGTGTGCCGGCGGGCACGTGAAATCGTATTCTCCCGCATACAGGTAGACCGGCAGTTTTGTCGCATCGATCGGCAGCGCGCGCTCGGGATCCGTGTTGTCGACGCCCCACAAGTACAGATCGTTGCGCGCGCTGCGCGGATGCGCGCCCTGGGCGATGCGGTTGAGCTGACGATCGGCATGCGCGACATCGGGCGCCATGACGGCGTCGACGAGTCCGGCGGACGTTGCCGCAATATTCACCCCGGGATTGATCCACCAGTCGTGATAAAAGCCGTAAGTCGGGATCGCGCCGGCGAGCGCGATCACACCACGGAATTTCTCCGGGTAACGACCGGCGAGGTGCAGCGCGATCACGCCGCCGATGCTGCAACCGATGAAGATCGGGCGCTCGAGCTTCAGCGCGTCGGCGAAGTTCACGACGAACTGCGTGATCCAGTCGGACGTGAGCAGATGATCCTCGGCAAAAAAATCGCGGTCGGCGGACGGATCGGATTTGCCATGCGCCGGCAGATCGTAGGCGATGAAGCGGTATTTCTTCGTCAGTTCGCGATCTTCGAGCAGGTGACGCCACTGCCGGTTCTCGTTACCGGCCGTGTGCTGACACAGCACCGGGATGCCCTCACCCGCCTCGAAGTAGAACACCTTGTGACGCGCGCCAGCGACCGTCACGTTGACGTAACGACCGACGGCCTGCCAGTCGTCGAGCCACTCGGGATCGGGCGGCAGCACCGTCGTCCCGCTCAACGCACGGCCGACACGAACCCAGTAGGACAAGGTCGTCAGATGCCGGAACACGGGCTTGATATCGCCTTCGAACTGCATCGCGCCGGTCGCGATGGCGGCGAAAATCGCATGCTTCATCGGGGGCGGATGCGGCGAAAATAATTCCTGCCACACACCCGCCTCGGCGGCGAGCGTGAAGCTGCTCGGTTCCAGCGGCCCGCCGTCCACGACGACGCGTTCGACAGTGCCGTCGTGCACATGCAGCGTGTAGCGGCGCTCGCCGAGCGCGAGCGTGAACGAATCGCTAAATCCGCGCCCGTTGTTCCGGCACGCCGCATCGGCGTTGATCGCCGCGACCCAGCGGTCGATCCAGTTTCGATCAATGTTCATCAGCTTTTCCTCAGGTAAACCGAACTACAAACCCATGGTGCGTGCCCACCGGCGGACATCGTCGATGTAGGCGGCGGGTTGTTCGAACGCGGCGAAGTGACCGCCTTTTTCCATCTCCGCGAAGTAGCGGATGTTCCTGAAATCACCGGCTTCCATCCACCCGCGCACCGGCGGCACGATTTCACGCGGATACACGGAGACACCGGTCGGGATCGTGATCGGGTGGTGTTCGACGTTGCCAAAACTCTCCCAGTAGAGCCGGGCGGACGATGCCGCCGAGTGCGTGAGCCAGTACAACATCACGTTGTCGAGCAGTTCGTCGCGCCCGAGCACGTTCAGCGGATCGCCGTCGCAGTCGGTCCAGGCCCAGAATTTCTCGAGGATCCATGCCGCCTGGCCGATCGGTGAATCCGTCAGCGCGTAACCGATCGTCTGTGGCCGCGTCGCCTGTTGTTTCGAATAGCCCGCGTCCCAGCGCCGGTAATACGTGAGCCCGTCGAGTGCGCGCTGTTCCGCGGGACTCGGCGGATCGCCGGGCCGCGGCCGGGTGCCCATCGCGAGCGTCACGTGAATCGCCGCGCAATGCGCCGGATCCTGCCAGCCGAGCGACTGTGTCACCGCCGAGCCCCAGTCGCCGCCCTGCGCGAAGTAGCGCTCGTAGCCGAGGCGCGCCATCAGCATCGCCCAGGCGCGCGCGATTCGCTCCACATTCCATCCCGTCGTCACCGGTTTGCCGGAAAAGCCGAAGCCGGGCAGCGACGGGCAGACAACGTGAAACGCATCGGCGGGATCACCGCCGAACCGCCCGGGATCGCTGAGGGGCTCGATGACCTTGTGGAATTCGACGATGGAACCGGGCCACCCGTGCGTGATCAGCAACGGTCGCGCGCCGGCTACCGGCGATCGCTGATGGATGAAATGCACGTCGAGATCGTCGATCGGCGTCGTGTAGTGATCGAAGCGGTTCAGCCGCGCTTCGCGCGCGCGCCAGTCGTAGCCGTCCGCCCAGTAGTCGCAGATCGCGCGCAGCCAGTCGAGCGGTATGCCCTGTGACCAGTCGGCGACCGTCTCCGGTTCCGGCCAGCGTGCATGCGCGAGTCGTGCCGCGAGATCGGCGAGTTGAGAGTCGGGGATGGTGATCGTGGTCCGTTCGATGGTGTGTGCTCCTGTCCCGCCGCCGCGCGGCATGCCCGTGCAGCGATGGTATAGAACCACGTACCGCGATTCCAATTCGTCCGCCGCGGCACGCCCGCAAGCCGGCAAACGTGCGTGCTGCCGCGCAACACCCGACCCGCTGCGCCCGCCGGCCCACCCCGCCCCGGCCGACGTTATACTCGGGCGACAGCAAAACGGGAGCAAATCCATGGGCGACGATCGGGTAACGGCATTACTGGCACGCGAAGCAATCAGGGATTTGCCGCAGCGCTATTGCGACTGCGTGTGGCGCGACGACATCTCCGGCCTCGTCGATTTGTTCACCCCGGACGCGGTCTTCACGGCGATTTTCGCCGGCGGCGAAAAAACATTCTCCGGCCACGATGCGCTGCGGGAATTCTTTGTTGCCGGACTCGCGATCGCGCCACGTCCGTTCATCCACAACCACGTCGTCGAGATGCACGCCGCGGATGCGGCGAGTGGACGCTGCTATCTCGATTTGTACAGCGCGAACAAGAACATGGAATCGATCGGCGCGGGTTACTACGAGGACGAGTACGTACGCCACGATGACCGCTGGCGCTTTCGCTCGCGGCGCTTCACCGCGTTACGCATCGACGATTTACCGCGCGGCTTCGACGCCTGAAGCCGCGCTCCCCGTGGCCCTTATCGCCGTCGCGGGCGTGTGCGCGACGACGACACCCTGCGGCGCGCGGCTCACGCGTCGTCGCGCAGTTCCGGGAACACGACGACCGTGCGCAGTTCGATGCTTTCGCGCGGCTTCGCGTCGGCCGGTGGCTGCGGATTTCTGAACCCCGTATGCCCGGTGAACAACGCCCGTCCGTCGTGCGCGGTATCGAAACACTTCAGCAGCACGACTTCATCGGGCTGCATGTCGGAGACCACGAACCAGCGATGCGCGTCGCTGTATTTGAATGAATAGATTTCGCCGGTGAGGGCGGGGTTCTCGAGATCTTCTTCGAGGTAGTGGGTGATCGTGGTCGGAATGAAGTCCGCCATGTTCGTCGTGCGTGCGTCGCAGATCGCGAGCGGGTGATCCTGCACCGGGCCGACGATCGGCCGCCACAGGTTGATGATCGCGGCGCGATGCCCGAGCAGGTGGCTGGCGTCGTTGTCTTCCAGCACTTCCCGGATCCGGCGCGGACCGGAACTCATCGTGTAATCGTTGTGCGCGCCGTCGGTGGGGGTGCGCACGCCGTGCTCGCCGCGATCGGAACGCGTCTGGTTGCGCACATTGTGATCGAAGATGAAGACGTCGAGCGCGCCCGTATGGGCTTTCATCAGTTCGACGGACTCGGGGTAGTACTCCGCTACGACGCGATCATGCACGTAAAAATCCGTGAACGCGGAGCGATGCGCTACGAGCTGGAAACCCGCGATGTCGAGCGTGAGTTCATGCGCGATCGGGCGGCAATCGTACACCGGTACCGGGACCCGCTCGCGTGGCGGTGATTCGAACGGGCGCCCGCTCGACGGCGGCCATACGGTCACCTGCGCCTGTCCTTCCATCGGTTTCGTATAGGACATCGGAACCATGATGTGATCGAGCTTTGAGACATCGACGGTTGGCATAGAGACACCTCGTGACGGCGCGGACCGCGCGTTATCCACATTCAAACCGGAACCCCGGGCGGATGCAAGGCGACTCGCGTGGCCCGGTGCGCGCGAATGTGGAAAATAACCCATGCGGGCACGCGCGCGGTATCGCGCCGTCGCCGCGAGATGCCCGCGTTGCGTTGCACCATGAGAAATCGCGCCCGGCATCCCGCACGTCGCCCGGTTGCCGTCGCGTCGCGGACCCGGTTCGCTTCGGCTATCATCCGAACGGCATAAACAGAGCGCGATCGGAGACAAGAACAATGACGAAGGCGATCGTAATTCACGCATTCGGCGGCCCCGACGAACTGCGCTGGGAAGACGTCGAGGTCCCCGCGTTGCAGCCGCACGAAGTGCGGCTGCGGCATCTGGCCGTCGGCATGAACATGATGGAGATCGGCCTGCGGATCGGCGCCTACCCGGGTCCCGAATTACCGTTCATTCCCGGGGTCGAGGCCGCCGCCGTGGTCGAAGCGCTCGGCAGCGACGTGCGCGGGCTGAAAGTCGGCAACCGGGTCGGCTATACCGGACTGCCGCTTGGCAGTTACAGCGAAGCGCGCAACTTCCCCGCCGATCGCGTATTTCCGCTGCCGGCGGACATCGGCGATGAAACGGCCGCCGCGTGCATGACGAAAGGCATGACCGCGGAATTCATGCTGCGCCGTTCGTATCCGGTCGGGGACGGGACCCGCGTGCTGATCCACGCCGCGGCCGGCGCGACCGGACTCATGTGCGTGCAACTCGCGCGTCACCTCGGCGCGGAAGTATTCGGCACCGTCAGTTCGGCGGAAAAGGCCGAATTCGTCCGCGGTTTCGGCTGCGATCATCCCATCGTCTACACCGAAGCCAATTTCGCCGACGCGATTCTCGAGGCGACGAACGGGGACGGGGTCGATGTCGTCTACGATTCGATCGGGGCCGAAACGTTCGAGGACTCGATCCGTTGCCTGCAGCCGCTCGGCACGCTGTGCCTGTTCGGTGTCGCGAGCGGTCCGCCGCCGGCGCTCGAACTGATGCACCAGGACCTGATGACGTCGAAATTCTTCAATCGTCCCTCGCTCTACGCGCATACCGCGAAACGCAATGATTTGCTCGACCTCGCCGCGCAAACGTTCGACGACGTCACCGCCGGTATCCTTAAGGTGGAAATTTTCGCGCGCTACCCGTTGCGCGATGCCGCCGAGGCGCATCGCGCGGTCGAATCCCGGCTGACCCGTGGCTCGATCGTGTTCAACGTATAACCGCCCGCACAACCCTGACTCCTGCCGGAGAACGCAATGCCAAGTCGTCACGCAGAAATCGAACGCCTGAAATACCAACTCGGGGACCATGAAATGGCCTGCCTCGCGGCCGGGCCGGAAACCGGCCCGCCGGTTATTTTCGTCCACGGCTGGCCCGAACTCGGACACAGCTGGCGCCATCAGTTGCCCGTGCTCGGCGGACTCGGCTTTCGCGCCATCGCACCGGATCTGCGCGGCCACGGCGGCTCCACCGTGTATGACCGCCACGAGGACTACCGGCTCGAAAAGCACGTCGGTGACTTGATCGCGTTGCTCGACGCACTCGGCGCGCCACGTGCCGTCTGGGTCGGCCACGACTGGGGCGCACCGGTCGTGTGGAGTATCGCGAACCACCATCCGGATCGCTGCTTTGGGGTCGCGAACCTGTGCGTGCCCTACCGCGCGCTCGACAACGGTCTCGAAGGCGCGGTCGCACTCGTCGATCGCAGCGTCTATCCGATCGAGCAGTATCCGGCGGGTCAGTGGGAGTACCAGTATTTCTACCAGGAGAACTTCGCCCGCGCCCGGTCCGTGTTCGAGGCCAACGTCGAAAACACGATCAAGGCGTTGTTCCGCAAGTGGAGCCCCGAGGATCGCGGCAAGCCCGCGATCACGGCGGACGTACGCAACACGAACGGCTGGCTCGGCGGGGTCGACGTGTTTCCGGATTTCCCGCGGGACGACGACGTCATCTCCGAAGCGGATCTGAACGCCTATGTCAGCGCGCTCGAGCACACGGGGTTTTTCGGCACGTGCTCGTTCTATATGAACCACGAAGCGAACAAGGCGTATGCGCAAACCGCGGTGAACGACGGCTACCTCGACCTGCCCGTGCTGTTCCTCACCGGCGCCTACGATTACGTTTGCGAGTGCGTCGACTCGCGGCTGCCCGAACCGATGCGCGAGTATTGCCGTGATCTCACGGAGTACACGGTAAACAGCGGCCACTGGATGGCACAGGAGAAACCCGTCGACGTGAACAATGCGCTGGCCCACTGGCTCGCCACCGCGGTCGCGGACGCGTGGCCCGAGCCGCCGCTGTAATCCGCTCGCCGTTGATGCTCATGCGCATACTGTCGGTCCCGCACGATACCGTTCCCGCTTCCACGGCCGGACGCGCGTGAACGGTTTCTGGGATCGCGCGGAAAAGGATCCGGTGGCCGGCGAGATCCGCGACGGCGACACGCGTTACCTGCTGTTTCGTGTCGATGTGATCGCAGCGATGCTGGCGGGCCTCGACGATGCCGCGCGGGCGCAGGCGCTCGCCGCGTTCGCCACGGCCGTACGCGACAACGGCGGCCGGTCGCTGCAACGTTACCTCGGCATGGTCGACGGCGACATCGATGCACTGTTCGCAACCGTGTGCCGCACGGCCGGAGATTTGGGTTGGGGTGCGTGGACGCTCGACCGCTCCGTCGATGCCATCGTGCTCGACGTGCAGAACAGTCCGTTCGCGACCGCGCGAGTGAGTGCCGGGGAACCGAACTGCGCGCCCATCCTCGGCATGTTTCAGGCGCTCGCGGAAACCGTGTTCGGGGCATCGGCCGAGGTCGCGGAAACGCGCTGCGCGGCGCACGCCGGCGACGGCTCCGGGTGCACGTTCTATGCGCAACGGCGCGCACCCTGAGCGCCGGCGAATTCAATCGCAACGCAAGCGACGACAGGAGCCCCGGGATGAAACGTCTTCACATCGCACTCGCCAGCGCCGACATCACCGCAACCGTGGCGGATTACACGGCACGTCTCGGCTGCGCGCCGGTTGTCGTCATTGCCGATGAATACGCATTGTGGCGCACGGACGGCCTGAACCTGTCGGTGCGCCGCGATGCGAATTGCCGCCCGGGCGAGTTGCGCCACCTCGGGTTCGAGGATCCCGCCGCGAGTGAATTCACCGCGACGACCGATGTGAACGGCATCGTCTGGGAACGCTTCACGGCGGAACTGCAGGCGGCGGAAATCGAGGCGGCGTGGCCGGGCACCGCTTATCGCGTACGCGACGCCTCCGCCTGAAGGCACCGTGATCGCCCCCCCGCCGGCGCGCGCATACCCGCGACGCCGGCGTGCTCCGCTTCAGAACTTCGGCGCGCGCTTTTCGAGAAACGCCGCGAGCGCTTCGCGACTGTCCGCCGTTTCGAATACATTGCACAGCGTTTCGATCTGGTTCTCGACGTTGCGTCGATAATCAAGATCGTTCGCGCGCATGAACGATTGTCGCCCGAGCGCCATGATCGCCGGCGACTTTTGCGCAAACAGCTCCCCCATCTCGCGCGCGCGTTCGAGCAACTGATCGCGTGGCACAACGTGATTGATGATGCCGAGCGCGGCCGCTTCAGTGGCCGCTATCGGCTGGCCCCCGAACAGCAGTTCGAAAGCCCGGTTGCGGCCAATCTGTTGCGGCAGGTGGACGTAGTGAATCGCCGGGATCACACCGATGTTGATTTCCGGGTAGCCGAGATCGATGTCATCGGCGGCGAGGATCACGTCACTCGTGATCGACAGGGTCATACCGGCGCCGCGCGCCGGCCCGTTCACCGCCACGATCGTCGGCTTGCTCAGCGCGTACTGGATGTTCATCGTGTCGATGTAGAACTTGTAGACGAAACGGCGCAGATCCATCGCGTCACCGGCGGCAACCATACGCAGATCCATGCCGCCGCAAAACATGCCGGGCAACGCGCTCGTGATGATGATCGCGCGCACATTCTCATCCGCATCCGCTTCGCGCAGGCGCGCGTGGATCGCGTCGATCATCGGATGATCAATCGCGTTGACGGGCGGCCGGTTCATCGCGATCGTCGCGATCCGATCCGCAACCGCGTAGTCAACCCGGTGTTGTGATGACATCGTACTCTCCGTCGGGGGTTCAGGGCACCGTCGCATGACGCGTGTTCGCGCTCGCGCCGGATGCAAAGCGCGTGTTTCCGGCGTGCTTTAGCCGGTCAGCGGCGCGAAGAATTCATGCGCCATTTCGATAACGAACTGCGGCTGCTCTTCCGGCACGAAATGTCCGCACTCGGGAATCGCGCCACCGGAAACCGTCTCCGCGACGGACTCCCAGTACGGCCGGATATCGCCGAGAAACGCGGCACCGCCCCAGGCGGTGACGGGGATCGTGAGTTTGTCCGTGGCGTTCGCGAGATTCACCGTATCCTCGCGCAGGCCGCTCGCGTACCACTGGAAACCCGCGCGGATCGATCCGGGAATCGAATTCACGCGCACGTACTCCGCGATCTCCTCCGCGCTGAATACGTTCGGCCGGTAATTGAAATCGAGCGACGTGAGGAACCGTCGCAGGTAGCCTTCGATGTCCTGGTTCACGAGGTGAGCCGCGGTATCCGGATTACCGCCGTGGAAGAACACATGATTGATCTTCAGCGCCATCTCGATCGGCATCGCATCGCCCGCGCGCGCAAGCCCGGGGATCATGTCGAGGATGCACAGTCGGCGCACGAGTTCGCGGTTGTCGTAGGCGAGATAGAACGCAACCGCGCCACCCCAGTCGTGTCCGATCACGCCGACTTCGTCATGACCGAGTTGACGCAGCAACTCACGCACGTCGGCGGCGAGCGACCGTTTGTCGTAGCCGCCCATCGGTTTTTCGGAATCACCGAGGCCGCGCAGATCCGGCGCGATGATCGTGTAGCGTTCGGCAAGCGCCGGGATGATCTTGCGCCATTCGTACCAGCTTTGCGGCCAGCCGTGCAGCAATACGAGCGGGTAACCGCTGCCCGCGGTGACGTAGTGCATGCGGAAGCCGTTGATCGTGCGCTGGTGGTGCGCCTGGATGTCACTCATGACCAGTTTCCCGTGTCGGTGCCAACTGCGTTAACGCAGTTCAAAACCTTCGTAGCCTTTCGCGGCGACGTCGGCAAAAATTTCGCGATACATCGGCACCCCGCCGGCGAACAGCAGAAAGCGACCGCGGATGTTCTCCGGGTTCGTACTGCCGAAAAACCACGAATCCTGCATGTCGTTGATCAACAGCCCCTTGGCCGATTCGTAGCAGCGCTCCGTCCAGGCCTCTTCAGCTTCGATGGTGGTTTCCATCGTCTCGTAACCGTGTTCACGCAGGTAGCGGATACTGTCGACGATCCATTCGACGTTGCTCTCGACACAGCGCGTGATGTTGCAGAACACGGCCGGATTGTGCGGCCCCATGATCGCCCACAGATTCGGGAATCCGGAAAACTGCACGCCGAGGTTCGTACGTGGCCCGTCCGACCAGTGTTCCTGCAGGGAACGGCCGCCCTGGCCGCGGATATCCATGCGCAGCAATTCGCCCGTGACGCTGTGGAAGCCGGTGGCGTAGATGATGACGTCGAGCTCGTGCAATCCTGCGCTCGTCTCGATCCCGGCTTCGGTGATCCGCGTGATCGGTGTTTCGCGCAGGTCCACGAGCGACACATTTTCGCGGTTGAACGTCTCGTAATAATTTTTTTCGCCCGGGCAACGTTTCGTCCCGAACGTGTGTTTCGGGATCAGCTTTTCGGCCATCTCCGGATCGGCGACCCGTTCGCGAATCTTGTCAGTGAGAAATTCCGCAACTTCATCGGCGGCCTCTTGCGACATGAACGAATCACTGTAGTTGCCGAGCCACAGCGAGAAGCCACCGCGGTCGTACAATTCCTGGTAGCGCGCCCAGCGTTCTTCCTTCGGTACGCTCATCGCGGGGCGCGGATCCGGATCGTGGATGAACCCGGCCCAGGTGCGTTTGCACAGATCGAAAATATCCTGTGCTTTCGCTTTCAGCTCGCGTTGCTCCGCGTCCGTGATCGGACGATTGCGCAACGGGGTGCACCAGTTCGCCGTGCGCTGGAATACCGTGAGTTCGGCGCACTCCGGCGCGATGCTCTGAATGATCTGTACGGCGGTCGGACCCGCGCCGATGATGCCGACCCGTTTGCCCGAGAAATCCACCGGTTCCTTCGGCCAGCGCGCGCTGTGCAGCGACAGGCCGGCAAACGACTCGACCCCGGGATAATCAGGAAACTGGTGTGCCGACAGCAGACCGGTGGCGCACAAGACGTACTTCGCGCGGGCCTTGCGCCCGCTCGTCGTCGTGATTTCCCACAGCTTCTCGGCTTCGTCATAAACGACGCTCGCGACGCGCGCGTTACATTCGATGTCGCGTTTCAGATCGAACTTGTCGGCGACGAAATGCACGTAGCGCTCGATCTCCGGTTGCGGCGAAAAATGCTCGCTCCATTCCCATTCATCGATCAATTCCCGGGAGAAGGAATACTGGTAGGAATAACTCTCGGAATCGAAGCGCGCGCCGGGATAGCGGTTCCAGTACCACGTGCCGCCGATATCCGTGCCGGCTTCGAACACCCGCGCCGTGAGTCCGAGCTCACGCAGCTTGTACAACGAATACAGACCGGAAATTCCGGCGCCGATAACGATCGCGTCATAGTGGTCGGTCATGCGGAAAGGTCTCCGTATTTCGCGGCAAATTATGGTGTCCTGAAGACAGCCGGTTAGTGACGATCCCCTGCAAACACTGTGATTGTCAACCGCTGAACCGGCGCGCGAGCAGATCGCGAATATCAGTATCCGCTATTCGCAGTGCAGCATTCGAGCAGCCGCCATCGCCGGCACCGTATACTCGTTCAGAAACTATTCGGAGATTCCGCGATGCCTTTCGAACTGCCCGATAAAGCCGGTTTGCAACACCTCGCACGCGAGTTCGACTGGGACCTGAGCGCGCACGACGCGGAACGTCTCGTCGCGTGCCTGGCGCCGTTCGCGAACGGTTATGCATGGCTCGATACGCAACCGGCGGGACTGCCCGAGCCGGCGTATCGACAACGTGCGTGGACAGTACCCGAGTCAACGGAAAATCCGCACAACGCGTGGTTCGTCAGGACCGAGATCGAGACCGCGCCGAGCGGTCCCTTGCGCGGCAAACGAGTGGCGGTGAAGGACAATATTTTCGTCGCCGGTGTGCCCCTGAGTGATGGCAGCGCCCTGCTCGAAAATTTTATTGCCGATTACGATGCGACGGTTGTCACGCGCCTGCTCGACGCGGGCGCGGATATCGTCGGCAAGTCGAACTGCGAATATTTCTGCCTGTCCGGCGGCAGCACGACATCGAGTCACGGCCCGGTCGACAATCCGCGCAAGCCAGGTTACGCAACCGCCGGCTCGTCAACCGGCAGTGCCGCGCTCGTCGCCGCCGGTGAAGTCGATATGGCGCTCGGCACGGACCAGGGCGGTTCCGTACGTTCACCGGCAAGCTGGACCGGCATCTGCGGCATGAAAGCGACGCGCGGCGTCGTTCCGTATGCCGGCGGTATGGTGATGGAATCGTCGATCGACTACATCGGCCCGATGACGGCACGGGTGGCGGACAACGCCGCGCTCCTGAACGTGATTGCCGAAGCCCGTCCGGAACCCTTCGACGCGCGCCTCGGGCAGGCACTGGCGGGCGTTCGGGTCGGACTGCTCAGCGAGGGCTATGCACACCCGCTGTCCGATCCTCTCGTCGACACGGCCGTGCGCGACGCCGCCGCCGCGCTGCAAGGTCTCGGCGCCGGGCTCAGCGAGGTCTCCGTACCGGCACACCACGACGGACTCGCGATCTGGGGCGCGATTGTGTCCGACGGCTACTGGCAGGCGCTCAGACTCGGTGGCCTCGGTTACAACATCACCGGTCCGTATTCGACGCAATTGCACGACGCGATGTCGTCATGGCAGGCGGAGCTGCCGCAGATGCCAATCAATGCGCAAGTGTTGATACTGCTCGGCAAACACCTCGAGCGCTATCGCGGACGCTACTACGCGCAGGCGAAAAATCTCGCCGAGCGCCTGCGCGAAGCTTACGACGCAGTGCTGCAACACGTGGATGTGCTGCTGCTGCCAACCACCGTGCAGCGCGCGGGACCGAACCCGCAGGCGGACGATCTCGACGGCATTTTCGCCCACGCGTTCAACAATACGATCAACACGGCGCAATTCAATGCGACCGGACATCCCGCGCTGTCGCTGCCGTGCGCGGTGCGCGAGGATCTGCCGGTGGGCATGATGCTCGTGGGACGTTATTTCGACGAAGCGCTGCTCTACCAGGTCGCCCATGCTTTCGAAACCGCCGTGGACTGGCAGCGGGCATAAGTTAGCGGGAGAGCGGTTTACCTGGCGCCTTCATGCGGTGGCGGGTTTGAGTTCAGGGGACCGCGGGAGAGGGAAATCACTACCGGTTGCGTGACGCGCCGGGCGCACATCAGCGATGGCAAGACCGGCAGTGCATCCCGCCGGGCGTGCGCGCAGGCACGCCCGGCGAGACCACGACATCAATCGAAGTTGTAACGCGCGCTGATACCCCACCAGCGCGGCCGGCCGATCGTTTCCTCGTTCGAACCGGATACCGCGGACAATTCGAAACCGATCGTCTGGTAACGCGAGTCCGACAGGTTGTTCACGAAGCCGCCGAGTTCCCAGTCGCCATTGTCGCTGTACCACGTCACGCGCGCGTTACCGACAACATAGGCATCCATCTTGTGGGTTTCGAAGTTGTTGATGTTGTGGAACGCGCTCGACGCATAGTTCGCATCCATCTGGAACGCGACGTCGCCGTCATACATGACGTCCGGGAACACGTAGCGTGCGATACCCGACAGCTGCACGGACGGCGTGAACGTCGGTTGTACGTCACGCAGCACGGCCGGTGCGCCGGGTACCGCGCCGGACACCGCGATGTCTTTCACTTCCGCATCAATCAAACTCATACCAAAGACGAAGTCGAGATTATCGAGCGGGTTCGCCTGAATCTCGAGTTCCATGCCGTAGTAATCCGCATCGGCGTTGACCACGGCGCCGGACGTGCCGATGAACTGGAACGCCTGGTAATCGCTGTAATCGTAATAGTAGAACGATGCATTGACCCGCGCGCGGCCACCCCAGGTCGTCCACTTGAAGCCGCCTTCATAGGACACGAGCACTTCTTCGTTGTAGTAGAACTGATTCGATGTCAGCGGGGTGAGCAGCGGTGCGTTGTAGCTGCCGGCTTTCACGCCGCGGTTCACACCGAAATACAGCAGCAGGTCGTCCGTCGGCGTGAAGTTCAGCTGCGCCTTGCCGGACCACAGCGTTTTGTCGAAGCTGTCCTGGTAGTTGAACACCGGAAACAGCGCGAAGTTCGGTGCGAGCGGCTGCTGGCCGGCGAACAGCAGTGAATCCGGCTTGCGGTCGTCGAGGTTGTTGTAGAAGTCGACGCGGTAGGTGTACTTCTTCTTTTCGAGAATCGCGCGCAGACCGAACGTGAGCGACCACATGTCCGTCAGGTCGTAATCGATCTGGCCGAACAGCGAGTAGGAATCCGTGTCGAGTTCCGCGTTCAGGGTCGACTCGATCGAGTCCGTCGGCGCGGTGCCGGTGATACCGCCGAAAAACGACGAGAAGATATTCAGACCGCCGATGCTGTCGGCGAGGCCCTGGGCGTAGTCGATCGAGCTGTGCAGGTAATAGAAACCGGCGATCCACTCGGTTTTTTCGCCCCATTCACCTTCGAGGCGCAGTTCCTGCGACAGCCACCACGAATCGGACTGGTTCATGACGATGAACTGCGGCGCCGGGCCGGAATCCACGTCGAGCGACTGGCGTTTGTCGAGCTGGTGGTAGGCGGTGACGGAAACGAAATCAGCGAAGCCGAAGTCCCAGTTGAGTTTCCCGGTCACGCCCCAGGTATCGACTTCGTCGTAGTCGTCGGTCACGTGATCCGTGTTCGCTTTCAGATCGCGCGTGTCCGGTTCCGTGTAGCCGAACAGGTCGCCCGTCGCATTCGGACGCACGCCGTCGAAGTCGCCATCGAAGCCGATGTCCGGACCGCAACCGCCCGTGGTCAGGATTTGTTCACACAGTGAACCCTGGGCTTTCGTGTACACGGAGTTCACGACCTGGCCGAACGGGTTGACTACGGCGGTCGTCGATTCGTGCTGGTACTGGCCCGAGGTCGTCTGCTGGTTCGCGTACTGGACCTTGAACAGGAATTCGTTCTCTTCCGGCAACTCGAACAGCAGCTGTCCGCGTACCGCGATCTGGTCGTCCTTCCACAGATCGTCGCTGCCGGCCGGTGAACCCTGGATCGACGTGCGACCGAACGCCCCGGGCGGCGGCGGCAGATCGGTGGTCGAGAACACGTTGTCGATCACCGGATCGTGGCGGTTGTAGAGCACCGAGACGCGGGCGTTGATACCGTCCGCGATGGCGCCACCACCGGCGGCTTCCGTGCGTACCGTGTCGAAGCGACCGTAGGTGACGTCGATGTACGCTTCGCGCTCCGCCGTCGGCTTGCGCGTGATGTAGTGCACGAGACCGCCCGTCGCATTACGACCGAACAGCGTGCCCTGCGGTCCTTTCAGGATTTCGACGCGTTCCGTATCGAACGCCGCGAACAGTTACGACTGGCCAAGCGCCATGTACGCTTCGTCGATGTACACGGCGTTCGGGCCTTCGGCGATATCGGCGAAATCGTTCTGCGTCGAGCCGCGGATCGTGAACTGCTGCGTCGTGCCGCCGTTGTTGCCGGAAATGAACACACCCGGGGTCATCGCGCTGATCTGCGTGCTTTCGGTAAACCCGAACGCGTCGAGCTGTTCGCCGGTGAACGCGGTCACCGCGATGCCGACGTCCTGGATCGATTCTTCGCGCTTCTGCGCGGTAACGACGACTTCTTCGAGCAGTTGCGCGCCGGCCGGCACGGCCAGTGACAGCGCCAGCGCCGTGGCCGCGAACCGCAGCGTGACGGACGACGGAGAGAGATGGGACGTTTGCTTGCGTTTCACGGAATAACCCCCGGTGAGCTTGTTGGCACGGTATGGGACGGCGCCGCCAGCGTTACTTTAGGTTTAAAATGTTCTGGCTTATAGTGTCGCAAATATGCACAAGCGTCAACATCAGGATTTTCATTGATTTTGATCAAAAAGCGCCATTTTCGGCCAAATTGATTAGTTTTGTGCAAAAACTACCGTTGCTTATTTGCGACACTATGCTGTTGCAATTCCGCACCAAACAGGAGCAAACCATGTCAGCCTGCGCCCCGTGGACCCGCCTGCCCCTGCTCGTGATCGGCTTGCTCGGCCTGACGCTCACGGCACCCGCCGACGCGCGGCAACCGTTGTTGACCCCCGGCTCGGCAACCGCGATCGCGACCGGCGTGTACGTCGTGCCGGACAATGACATCCCGCTCGTCCCGAACGTCGGCATCGTCGTCGGCGAACACAGCGTACTCGTCGTCGATACGGGTATGGGCCCGACGAACGCCGAGATCGTGCTCGCGGAAGTGCGCCGCGTCACGGACAAACCGATCGCCTGGCTCGTGTGTACGCATTTCCACCCCGAGCACAATTTTGGTGCGCAATCGTTCCCGGCCGACACGAAAGTAATCTACGCAACGGCGCAACACCGGGACCTGACGGAGAAAGGCGAACACTATCGCAGCTGGTTCGTGGACATGTTCGCCGACGACGTGGCCGGGTTGCTCGCGCCCGTGGTCCTGCGCAGCCCGGATCTCACGTTCGAACGCCGTGCCGTCGTCGACCTCGGCGGACGCCCGGTTGAACTGCTGCATTTCGGCCGCGCCGCGCACACGCGAGGCGACACGCTCGTGTTCGTGCCGGATGCGGGGATCCTGTTCGCCGGCGGCCTCACCCCGAACGGCAAGTTCCCGATCATGCCGGATGCGGACTCGGACGGCCGCGGCTGGATAGCTACGCTTGGCGAACTGCGCCGGCTCGACATCAAGCGGATCGTGCCCGGCCACGGCGCGGTCGCGGATCCCGCGCTCATCGATGTCGTCGATACCTACCTGCGTGCGCTGCGTGACCGGGTCGCCAGCCTGCGTGACGCGGGCACCCCGCTCGACACGATCAAGTCCACGCTCACCACCGAGTTCGTCGCGCGCTATCCCGCATGGACGGAACCGTTCTGGATCGGCGAGGCGACGACGAATTTCCATCGCGCGCTCGAGCGCGGTGAATAGCGCACAGTTCACGCTCGGACGCGGCGCCGCGCGCACGCTCGCGCTCGGCGGTATCGCGCTCGTCGCGAGCGGGTTTGCGCTCGGCGAGATTTACGCGATCTTCATCTCCCACGTCGCGAACGGGATCATCAGGACGGCATGGCTCGACGTCATCCACGCGAGCACCGCGGCCGACGGCGAGGCGCTCGCGGCAGCGTTCCGGCGGATCCTCGAATTGAGTGACAAGCGCGGCCGCTTCATGAGCACGCATTCGCATATCGGCGCCTACGGCCTGTTCGCACTCGGTCTCGCGATCATTCATCCCGCCTGCCGGTGCGGCGCCGGCGGCTTGCGGATCCCGGCCCTCGTGTTCATCGCGGGAGCCTGGATCCATGTTTGCGGCACGTTCGCGAGCCACTATTTCCCGTTACCCGCGGCGCGCATCGCCGGTCTCGGTCAGCTGTGCGTGATCGGCGCCGTGCTCGCGTTCGCCGTCGCCTGGATCCGCGGCGATACGACGGCCCTCACCGACACGCTGCAACCGCGGCTTCGCGCGCGCAATTCGCGGCGACTGCTCGGCCACGGTCTCGGCCTCGTGATCGCGGGAATGCTGTTCGGTCTCGTGTTTGCGCTCGGCCTCACGCGCGATCTCGAACCCGGTATGTTCGCCGCGATGCGTGACGCGATAAGCGCTGCCGCGGCCGGCGCGGCTGATACCGCGGCGCTCGAGATCACGCGTTTCAAGGCGCTGCAGTCGCAAATCGCGATCACGGCCGCGGCGCATTCGCACGCGATAGAGTTTGGCTTTCTGCTCATGCTGCTCGCGTTTCTCGAACCGTTCGTGATGCTGTCGCAGCGCTGGCGCGATCGCGCGACGATCGCGGTGATCACGGGTGCGTGGCTGTTGCCGCTGTGCGTGTTCCTCGCGACGATCCACGGGCTCGTCGCGGCCGCCGCCGCCGATATTGCCGGCGGCATCACGCTCGCGGGCCTGCTCGCCATGTTCACCGGCCTGCTGCGCTCGACCGGCGCCGCGGATGCAGCGGCGGTGAGCCGATGAGCGCGCAGCGGTTGTCACAACTGAGCGTATTCGCCGCGTTGCTGCTGCTCGTCGCGGCGACAGCGTTCGGCCTGTGGATCGAAAGCGCGAACGAGCACACGAGCCGCCTCGAACGGCGTGAGGATTACGCGCACATTTTCGCCCGCCTCGCCGCGCAACCGGGACACGTGCCCGCGGATCTCGACCGGCGCCTGCACGAAGTACGCGTCGCGAACCGTATCATCGACACGCATGCGCACGCCGCGAACGTGGCGCTCGTCGTCGTACTGTTTGCCCTGCTCGGCGCCGTGCTCGATCCGGCGCGCCGCTGGCCACTCGCGGGATTGACGCTCGGGGCCATCGTTTACCCGAGCGGTCTCGCGATCCAGGCCGGCGGCGCCGAATTCGCCGGACAGCTCGTCGCCGCCGCGGGCGCGACCGTGGTCGTCGCGTGCGCGGCCATCATGGCCGTGCGCTTTCTCGTCGCGCTGCGTCGCGACCAATGAAACGCGGCGTGACACGTGCGCGCGCCGGCGAGCGACACCGGCCGGTGGCGGGCAGGCGGACTGCGCGGTGAACGGCTTTCGCGATCGCTTCGTCTGTCCCGACGGGCATTACCTGCTGTCCCACTCGATCGGTTGCCTGCCGCGCAGCGCCAGCGAACGGCTGCACCGACACTATCTCGAACCGTGGGCGCGCGACGGTGCGGACACCTGGCGGCACTGGTTCGAGGCAATCGAACAGTTCCGCCACTACCTCGGCCGTGTGTTGCATGCCGAGGCGCCACAGTTCAGTCCGCAAAGCAATGTCTCCGGCGCGCTGACGAAGATCATCCATGGTTTACCGCCCCGACCCGGGCGCGAAACGATCGTGTTGTCCGAGCGGGATTTCCCGACGATCGGTTTCGTCGCCGCCCAGGCACGGCGTGTTGGCTACCGGCTGCGTTTCATTTCCCGCGACGAGAACGTGCGCGATGCGGCGGTATGGCGTAACGCGATCGGCGGTGACACGCGGATCGTCTGCGTCACGCACGTGCTGTCGAACACGGGCGAGCGCTTGCCGGTGCGCGAGATCGCCGCGATCGCGCGCGACCGCGACGCCGTGTCGATCATCGACGTCGCGCAATCGGCCGGCAGCGTGCCGATCGATTTGGCCGCGTGGGGCGCGGACTTCGTGATCGGATCGTGCGTGAAGTGGCTGTGTGGCGGATCCGGCGCCGGGTTTCTCTGGGGTTCGCCGCAGGCGCTGTCCGACTGCGAGCCGATCGACGTCGGCTGGTTTTCCCACGCGGATCCGTTCGAGATGGATATTCGCGCGTTCCGCTATGCGGGCGACGCGCGTCGCTTCTGGGGCGGGACCCCATCGATCGCGCCGTTCGTGCTCGCGAACGCGGGGCTCGAAACCCTGCTCGGAATCGGCATCGATGCGGTCATTACGGCGAATTCACAGCGCGTCGATTTATTGCTCGACAACATTCCGCGCACCTGCGTGCGCTCGCCAACGGATCCGGCGCTGCGCGGAGGTACCGTCGTCGTCGCCACGGCTGACGACGAAGCGCTCGCCGCCGCGCTGCGCGCCGCGCGCATTCATTACGACCAGCGCGCGGACGGCATCCGCCTGTCACCGCACATCTACAACGACGACGACGATGTCCTGGCGGCCGCCGCGTGCATCAACGGCGTGCGCTAGCGACGGCGTACCGCAACCGTGCCGGCCATGAGCAGGGCCACCAGCGGCACCATCGCCGGTAGCGGCACGACGACGGCGCTCAACTGCACGTGGTCGAAATCCACTTCCAGATCCGCACCCGGGAACGCGGGGTCGAGGACGTTCAGATTCACGAGCCGGATCCCGAGCGCCTCGCCGAGTTGCGCATGGCTGGCGCCGCTCGTGAACGTCACTGTACTGAGGCGAAACCCGCCTTCCGGAATGCTGCCCGCGAGCGTGTTGTGATCGCTCGCGATCACGGTACCGCCGGCGAGCAGGTCGATCCGGTAACCGGGAAAGCCATCGAGATTGAAAAAGCCGGCGGCGAGTGAATTGCCGGACGCGATATTACCGATCCCGACCGACAGCTCGTAGCGCGTGTTCGCGGCGAGGCTCGCCGCCAGCGTTTGTTCGAAACCGTATTCGCCCCCGCCGTTCGCGACATCATTGCCGACGAAAGCAAACGCGATGCCGACCCGGCTGCCTTCGAGCGCGCCGCCGGGGAAGTTGATGAAATCACCGGGACTGCCGGGATCGGGTTGCGGGGTCAGCGTACCGATGAAGTAGTCGCCTCCGGTACCCGTGCCGGCGACCCCGTCAGGATCGTAGAGGTCCCAGCCGTTCAGCGCGCCGAACGTGAATTCGTTCTGCACATCTTCCCCGCTGATATCCTCGAAGCCCGGATTGATTACCGTGATCGGCGCCGCCAGTGCGGCGCCGGCAAACAGCGCGCCGAGCAGGCCCGCGATCGCCGCGATTGGCAGTTTGTCGTAAGCGGCAGAGTTCATGCGGTGTTTCCCCGTGCGCTGTAAGCTCGCGCCCATTAGTAGCGGTTTATTGCACGAAAAACGCGGAACAACTACCACTACGACGGATGCCCCGCGTCGCTCACCGGCATCTCGGCGCCCGCCCGCGCTGTCCGCCGCGAAGCGCGACGCTATACTGCAGCCGTGTTCGAGTTCCCGTTCGCCGTCAGCATCGATGCGCCCGAGGTGCGCCGCCGTGTGGCGCGCGCCGCCGCGCTGTTCGTGCTGGTCGCGAGCCTCGCGGCATGCGCCAGCGCGCCGCCAAAACAACAGCACAACCTGTGCGCCGTGTTCGAACAACACCCCTCGTGGTATGACTATGCACGCGAATCCGCGGCGACGTGGGGCACGCCGATCCAGATCCAGATGGCCTTCGTGCGCCACGAATCGAGTTACCGGGAGAACGCGAAACCGCCGTTCGAATGGTTTCTGTTCATCCCGCTCGGGCGCGCGTCATCGGCGAAGGGTTACGCCCAGATCCAGGATCCCGCCTGGCAGGATTACCGCGCGGAGCGCGGCAGCCTGTTCCGCAGCCGTGCGGATATGGAAGACGCACTCGATTTCATCGGCTGGTACAACGACAAGAGCCACCGCGAGCTCGGTATCTCGAAGTGGAACGCGGAGCATCTGTACCTCGCCTACCACGAAGGCCGTGGCGGCTACCGCCGCGGCAGCTACAGACGCAAACCGGAACTCAGGAAGATCGCCGCCCGGGTCGCGGCGACCGCCGGCGAATACGGCGCACAATTGCAGCAATGCGCGGCGCGCTTCCGTTGTCGCAAGCTGTGGCAGTTCCGGCCGTTCTGCTCGTAGACGACGCCGAGCGGATGCCGCAATCCCCGGACCGCGGGCCGGCTTGCCCGGGCGCATGAGCGTCCCGTCGAACCGCTTGATCCGAGCCGCAGCGAGCGCAGCCGCGACGACCGCGGACGCAAAAACCCGGCCGTTGCCTTCAGCCCGGCGGCGGCTTGCGGTGCTCGCGGTAGATCCGGCGCACCCACTGCGATACGCGATGATCCCGGTAAGCTTCGATGAAATCGCGCGCCGCCGATGGCGGTACCTCGCCCCACGGAAACGGATGTTCCGGCGGTAACGCGAGCAGGGACAGCAACGCCGCGAGCGCGAGATCCGCGCGCGTGAACGTATTCGCGACGAGATAGCCGGCCGGGTCGAGCCGTTCGGCGAGTTCACTCATAGTCTGCCCGAACGCGGCACGCGCGGCATCGACGGCGGCCGGGGAATGCACGTAAGCGGCGTGAATCGCCCGGCGCAGCGGCGCGGCCACGAGCGGATAAGCCGCGCGCTTCCATCGCGGCATCGTGTGCGTAAAGCAGCGCCGGATGAATGCCGGGTGATCGAGCAGACTCGCATACAGAATCTGCCGCACGGGTACCCCGAGTTGCGCGTCGAAGCGTCGCTCGAGTTCGCGGCATTCATCCCGCGTCGCCGGCGCGGCCGGGGTGAGCGGGAGCCCCGGCACGAGTTCGTCGAGATAGTCGATGATCTCGTTCGAACCCTGAATTGCGCCGGCGTCCGTCACGAGTACCGGCAGCGAACTGCCCGGCGCAATGTTACGGATCGTGCGTCGGTGCAGACCAGGAAACACGGCCACCGGTTCGTATTCGATATTTTTGTAGTCGAGCGCCCAGCGCGCCTTCTCGCAAAAATGCGAATGCGGGAACAGCAGCAGCTTCATGCAGCCGAGTTCACGCGATGCAGCGTCATGTGCGCACGGGACTTCACGCGCTCCCGGGCGTCGCCGCGGGCTCGCGCCGGAACGGCATGTCCAACAGGCGCGGCAGCGTGATAATCGCCGTCGGACCGCGCCACGCCGACAGGCCGATCGTCATGCCGTCGTTGCCGCCTCGCGGCGCTTCGCGATACGTGCCGAAGCATCGGTCCCACAGCGACAGGTTGAAACCGAAGTTGCGGTTCATTTCATCCGCTGCGATCGAATGATGGATCCGGTGCATGTCCGGGGTCACGATCAGCCGCCGCACCCAACGCTCGATACGCGACGGCAGCCCGGCGTTCGCGTGATTGAACATCGACGTTGCATTGAGTAGCAACTCGAACACGAGTACCGCGAGCACGGGCGCGCCGAGGACGGTAATCACGGCCATCTTGATCAGCATCGATATGAGCATTTCGAGCGGGTGAAAGCGCAGGCCCGTGGTGACATCAAAGTCGACATCCGCGTGATGCACGCGATGCAGTCGCCACAAGACCGGGATGGCGTGGAACAGGCGGTGCTGGAGCCAGACGACGAGGTCTAGCACCACGACGCTCGCAGGCACGGCGATCAGCGCTGTGATCGACACGTTGTTGAACACGCCCCAGCCGCGCGAGGCGGCAGCGACCGCGGCGCCAACCGCGGCGAGCGGGAACACGGCGCGGACGATGAGCGCGTTGATCGCCGCAAGCGCGAGATTATGGCGCCAGCGCAGGCGCTTCGACGTCGTCGCCGGACGCCGGGGGCGCGCAAGCTCCCATAGCGCGACCGCGGCGAAGACGATCAGGAATCCGCCGAGGCGCACCGCGGCTTCCGGGTGTAGCGGCAAATCCGGCACCTCGCATTTTGCGTCGGAACTCATTTCCGGTCACGGTCATCGTAGGTTACCGCCACGGCACCGGCAAGCGCGGCGTCACGCGCCCCGAGCGAGCAGCGGCATCACGTTTTCGCCGAAGTTGCGACACCCGGTGACGAAGTCCGGCCAGCTGAACAGCATGCCGTCGACCCCGGTATCACGGCCGATGGCGTCGATCTTGCGCGCGACGGTCGCGGCGCTGCCGTGGATGACCGGGATCCCCATGAACGCGAGATTGCCGTCTTCGAGCGACTGGTTCAGCCCGGCCTTCAGCTGATCGCTCGTGCCGCCCGTGTTCGTGTCGAGCGCGGCGCTCGCGAGGATATTCGCGAGCGCACCGTTGTCCGCCTGATCGATGATGTTCTGACCAATGCGCTCAGCCTCGTCGTCGCTGTCGGCAAGAATCATGTGGAACAGCGCGTAAATACCGACCTTGCGCCCGGCCGTCTCCGCGCGCGCCGAAATATCGGCGACGCTGTCGCGCAGTGTCGCCGTATCCGTCATCACGAACTGCTGATCCGCCATATCGGCGACGAACTGCTTGCCGCGTGGCGACTGGCCCGCGCACACGATCGGGATCTCGCGCCCCGGGGTCGGCAGGCACCGGCAGTCGTTCAGGTCGAAAAATTCGCTCTTGTGCGTGGCCACGCCGTCGCGCCACAGCTTGCGCAGGATCGTGAGGTAATCGGCCGCGAACTCGTAACGACGGTCGTAGTACTCGTCACCGCGCCACAGTCCCATCTGCTCGTATTCCGGCTTGTTCCAGCCGGTGACGATATTGAGCCCGCAGCGTCCACCGCTGATGTCATCGATCGTCGCAACCATGCGTGCGACGTAGGCGGGGTGTTGCGACAGCAGCGAAATGCTCGGGAACAGGCCGATCGTTTTTGTCGCCGCCGCGATGGCGGCCATCAGCGTGAACGATTCGAGGCACGCATCCCAGTAACCCGTGTCGCCGCCGAAGCCGCGAAACTTCATCATCGACAACACGAAATCGAGCCCCTGTTTTTCGGCTTCCACCGAAATCGCGCGATTGTGCTCGAACGTCGGCAGATAGACCGGACTGCCGGCGGAAGGAATGTAGCCGTTGCTACCGTTCGGGAGAAACACACCGAATTTCATCGTTCACATGTCCATGTTAAGGGGAGGTTGGTAACATACCGTAAAAATCGCGAGATGCCCGCCATGTCCGCAAGCTACGTTGAAGAATTCACCCGCGAGGTTGCGATCGATGCGCGCACGACCGCATTGCTCGTGATCGACATGCAAAATGCAACGGGCAACCCCGAGCTCGGTCTCGGCGCATTGCTACGCCGGCAAGATCGCTTCGACAGCGCGCGTTACCGTTTCGATCGGATCGAACGCGCGGTCGTGCCGAACACGCAAAAACTGCTCGCGGGTTTTCGCGCCGCCGGCGCGAGCGTCATTTTCATCACTTATGGCGCAGAGCTTGCGGACGCGAGCGACGTGCCGGAGCACGTGCGCAAGATCGTGCTCGCGACGAACAACCGCAAGGGTGAGCGCGAACATGAGATCGTCGCCGCGTTGCAACCACGCGCCGACGAGCCGGTATTGAACAAGGTTACGATGGGCGCGTTCGCCTCCACCGGGATCGACACGCTGTTGCGCGCGAAACAGATCAGCGAAATCGTGTGCACCGGGGTTTCGACGAACAACTGCGTCGGCATGACGGCAATGGAGGCGAGCGACCGGGGCTATGGCGTCGTGCTCGCAGAGGACGCTACCGGCACGTGTTCCGATGCAATGCAGGACGCCTACGTCACGATGTTCCGCCGCTTGTGGGGTCGCATCGCGACCACCGATGAAATCATCACGGAACTCGGTCGGACCCGGGCGCCACGCGCCGCGGCCGGCTAGCGCCACGATAAACGCACGGCACGCCGGTGCCGCCCGTTGCAAACTCTATCCGGAACGACACATCAGATGACACAACCGAGCCGAAGTTTTCTGTTTACCCCGGGCAATCATCCGCGCCGGGTCGAAAAAGCGTTCACCGTAGGCGCCGATGCCGTCATCCTCGATCTCGAGGACGCCGTCGCGATCGCCGAAAAACCGGCGACCCGGGCGCTGTGCGTCGCAGCGCTGAAGCAGGCGCGCGCGTGTCGCGGTTATGTCCGTGTCAACTGCATCGACACGGAATTCTGCTTCGATGACATCGAGGCCGTCGTCGGCCCGTGGCTCGACGGCATCGTGTTGCCGAAAGTCGAACGCGCGGCCGATCTGCAAACCGTCGACTGGATGCTGACGAGCCTCGAACGCCGCCATGGCCTCGCGCCGCAATCGATCGATTTGATGCCGATCATCGAAACCGCGCTCGGGCATGCGAACGCGCGCTCGATCGCGGCCGCCGGCGGTCGCATGCGGCGCCTGTCGTTCGGCGGCGGCGATTACACCCGCGATCTGAACCTGCAATGGACGTTCGCCGAAGACGAGATCGCCGCGGTACGCGCGGAAATCGTGCTCGCCTCGCGCCTCGCGAATATCGAACCACCGATCGACACGGTATTCATTCATATCAAGGAACACGAACACTTCGCCGCTTCCGCGCGCAAGGGCCGCGAGTTCGGCTTCCAGGGCAAGCTGTGTATCCACCCGGATCAGGTTGCCGCCACGCATGCGGCGTATACACCCACGGATGCGGAAGCGGCGTGGGCGCGCAAAATCATCGCGAGTTTCGCGGCTGCCGAGGCTGACGGTCTCGCCTCGATCCAGGTCGACGGTTACTTCGTCGATTATCCGATCGTCGAGAAAGCGCAGCGTATCGTCGATCTGTACGACGCGGTCGCGGCGGCCGCCGAGGCGCGTGCATGAGCGCGGCGCCGCTGCCGGAGCCGACGAACGCCGCGGCCGCGCTCGCCGCGTTCGTCGCCGGTTTCGATCTCGACCGGGTACCCGCCGCGGTGAAGGCACGCGCGAAGCTCAGTATCCTCGATGCGTTCGGCATCGGACTCGCTTCGACGAATTACCCGTTTGCGCACGCGCTTGGCGCGGCGCTGACGGAAATCGGCGGCGCCGGTGATTTCCCCGTCATCGGTTCGTCGCTGCGTCTGCCGCAGCGTGATGCGGCGCATCTGAACGGCACGCTGATCCACGGCCTCGATTTCGATGACACGCACGGCGAGTCCGTCGTGCACACCTCGGCGAGCGCGGTGCCGACGATGTTCATCGCGGGTCTGGCGAACCATTGCAGCGGCGCCGATGCGCTCGCGGCCTATATTATCGCCGCGGAATGCGCGAGCCGGATCGGCGCCGCCGCGCGCGGCGGCTTTCACGAAAAAGGTTTTCACCCGACCGGGGTCGTCGGTGCGTTCGGTTGCGCGCTCGCGGCGGGTTTCCTGTATGACCTCAATGCCGCACAGTTGCGCGACGCCCAGGGCATCGTGCTGTCGCAAGCCGGCGGCTCGCTGCAATTTCTCGATGACGGTGCGTGGACGAAACGCAATCATCCCGGCTGGGCCAGCGTGTGCGGGCAAACCGCCGCGGTCATGGCGAAACACGGTTACAGCGGCCCGCGCGAACCCTACTTCGGTCGTTACGGTCTGTTTCCGCTGCACACGAACGACGGGCGCGAAATCAATGCCGACAAGATCACCGCTGGCCTCGGCACCAGCTGGGAAATGTCGAATATTGCGTTCAAGCCCTATCCCGCCTGCCATATGACGCACGCGTTCGCGGACGCGGCGCGTGCGCTGAAGGCCGCGCATGGCTTCGAGCCCGAGGCGATCGAACGCATCGTCGCCTACGTCGATGCGCGCGAGATTCCCGTGATCTGCGAACCGGTCGCAACGAAGGTACGGCCGCAAAATTCCTACGACGCGCAGTTCAGCGTGAACTACGTGATCGCCGCGGCGCTCGTGCGCGATCGCTTCGGACTCGCGGAACTCGAGGACGATGCGCTCGCCGATCCCGCGATCACGGCGCTGTGCGGGAAAACGGCTTACCTGCCGGATCCGGATTCCGCGTACCCGGATTACTACTCCGGCGCGATCGACATTCACTTGCGCGACGGACGCTGCCTGCATCACCGCGAACAGATGAACCGCGGATCGGCGGAGAACCCGATGGCTGACGACGACATTCGCGCCAAATTCCGCGACAACGCCGGCCGCGCGATCACGGCAGCTGACGCCGAAACCGCGCTGCACGTGATCGAAAACCTCGAATCCGAACGTTCGCTCGACGCGCTTGCGCGCGTCCTGTGCCAGCCCGCCTGACTACCGGAGAACGACCATGCTGATGTCCGCCGAAGACTACAGGGAATCACTGCGCCGCTATTCACCGCGGGTGTTCATCAACGGTGAGCGGATCGACAGCGTCGCCGATGACCCGCGGCTCGCGCCGGGAATCAACGCCGTCGGCGTGAATTACGATTTCGCGCTCGACGAACGCTACCGGCACCTGATGACGGCCGAATACCGGCGCAACGGCGCGACCGTGAACCGCATGCTGGCTATCGACGAGACGCCGGACGATCTGCTGCACAAACTCGAAGCCACCCGGCTCGTGTGCCGCGAAAGCGGCTGCGCGCAACGCTATCTCACGCACGACGCGCTGAACGCGATCCACCAGGCCACGCACCGTATCGATCAGGCGACGAACGGCGAATACCACGCGCGCTTTCTCGCCTATCTCGATCGGGTGCACGCCGACGACCTGACCCTCGGGGTGGCGATGACGGACGGCAAGGGCGATCGCTCCCTGCGTCCGAGCGATCAGCCGAATGCGGATTCCTACGTGCATATCAAGCAACGGCGCAGCGACGGCATCGTGATCCGCGGCGCGAAGGCCATCATCACGGGCGCACCGTATATGCACGAACTGCTCGTGATGCCCTGTCGCAACATGACGCAGGCCGATGCGGATTTCGCCGTGTGCTGCGCCGTGCCGATCGACGCGGAGAATCTCACGATCGTGGCGCGACCCGCCGGCCGCCCCGGCGAGAACGCGGCGAAGTTCAGCGCGAAGTACGGCCAGTCCACCGGGGTCGCGATCTTCGACGACGTGTTCGTACCGTGGGACAAGGTGTTCCTCGCCGGTGAATGGGAACACTCGCAGTTCCTCACGAGTTCCTACGCGACGCACCACCGCCACAGTTGCATCGGCGCGCGCGCCGGTTTCGGCGATCTGCTGATCGGCGCCGGTGTCCTCATGATCGAATCGAACGGACTCGATCCGGATCGCGCACCGCATCTGCGCGACGACCTCGTCGAACTGATCAAGATCGTCGAAGGCTTTTACGCCTGCGGGGTGGCCGCTTCCGTGTATGGATTCACCGATCCGTCCGGCGTGTTCCAGCCCGACGGCGTGTTCGCGAACGTCGGTAAATTATTGCTCGCGACGAACATCTACGACATGCACCGCCTCGCGCACGACGTCTCCGGCGGGCTCATCGTCGCCCTGCCCGGCCCGGACGAGGACCACAACCCGGAAACGAAAGGCGACCTCATGTCGATGCTGCAAACGCGTGGCGACGTACCACACGACTACCGCATGGAAGTCGCGCGCCTGATGGAAGACCTGACGGCGTCGAACACGGCGGGCTGGTATTCCGTGATCTCGCTGCATGGCGGCGGTTCGCCGGAAGCGATGCGGCGGGAAATCTACCGCTATTACCCGCTCGAGGAACGCGCCGCGCTCGCCGAGCGTCTGCTCGATCGCGGCATTCTGAACGCTGCGGGGCGGCCGGGCCGGCAAACACAACCGGGGCGTTGTTGCCCGGTCGGCTGCCAGGTGCCGGTGACCCCGCAGTTGTCCGCGCCGGTGGCAGGGACGGATGATGACGAGTCGCCGTTACGCGCGGTCGAATAAGGCCGTCGTGGCAGGGGCCGGGCCCGCGGCGGGGTCCGAATCCGCCTTGCCGCAGGCAAAGTCCTTCAGGGTCAGGTCACCGAACACGCGGTCGAGGCCCGCGTCGATCTGCGCGCGCAATTCCGCGATCAGGGTATCCTCGCGCGGGTCGACCCGTTTCGATCCCGGCGGCTGGTAACGCCTGAGCGCGAGCAGCGTATCGACGACCCGGGTTTCCTCGGGCGGCACCGCGAGCACGTAAGCCGGCGGCACATCGCTCGTCGGTCTGAGCAGATTCGTATCGATGAGTGCACTGAGCACCTTGTCGATCATTTCCGGCGGCACCTGCCGCGATTCGCTCAGCCGTTCCACATCGAGCGGAGGCTCGTGCGCATAGTGTCGGGCAACGATATCCGCGACGACAGCGAGCGCGACTTCCTCGAACGACTCGAAGTTGAATCTCCACTTGCGCGCCCGCGCGATCACGATCCGCGGATGCTGTACGTAGTAGGACACGCTCGCGCCGACGAGCAGGATCAGCCAGCTCACATACATCCAGATCATGAAAAACATGGCCGTGCCGAACGTCGCATATACGGCCTGGTATTTCGTCGCCGTCGCGACGAAATACGCGAAAATATAGCCCGCCGTTTCCCACAGCAGACCGGCCACGACCCCGCCCGAGAGTGCCGCGGTGAAACGTACGCGCGTATTCGGAATCAGGATATAGAAAAACGTAAATGCGCCGATCACGAGCAGGTAAGGTGCGAGCCGGGTGAGTTGCGCCGCGAGCGTGCCAACGGGTTCAAACGCGGTAATCGACTCCATGATCGAGTTGTGCATAACCGAGCCGGTGATCGCGAGCGCGGCAAACACGAGCAGCGGACCGACGGTGAGCACGGAGATGAACGTCGTGAAGCGCTCGGCGAACGTGCGGTGCGAATGCACGTGCCAGGCATGATTGAACGCGACTTCGATCTTCTGCATCAGGGTTACGATCGTGTACACGAGAAGGCCGAGACCGACGGCGCCGAGTACGCGCACATCGATGTTGTTCACGAACTCGACGATCTTGCCGGTGATCTCGACGGACTTCTCCGGACCGAGCGCGGCGAAATACTCGAGCAAAACCGGCTCCACCTGGTTCTGCACCCCGAAACCCTTGAGTACGGAGAAACTGAACGCGAGCAAGGGCACGAGCGACAGGATCGTCGTGTACACGAGACTCATCGCGCGCAGGTTCAGTTCGCCGCTCGAGAACTCCTGGCGCAGGTAGAGCACGCTGCGCAGAATCGCGACCGGGATCCGCACCCACCATTTCTCTTCCGCGTAATCGCGATCCCAGATCAGTCGCTGTTCGAAGTTCAGTAGTTTCTCGAATCCGTTCATCGTTTTCGCGCGTAACCGGAGGCCGCCTCAATCCTGCTCGCTTTCACGATAACGCACCTCCTGGTCATCGGCCAGCAGGCTCGCGAGACGTTCACCGTCCCAGTCGCCGAGCGCGGGACCGAGCGACTCGATCGCACCGGGGGTGGCAGACAGGCGCGGCAGAACATTCGGTACGACGATGCGCCCGAGCGTTTCGTGCACGAGTTCGGCCAGCGTGCCGCGCGCGGCGAATTGTTCGTCGGTGAAGATATCGGCGATGGAATTGATTGCACCGCACGGCACGTCACCCGCAGTGCACTGTGCAACAACGTCCTCCATGGCGAAGGATTTCGTGAACGCTTCCACCGCGCCATCGATCGCCCCGCGCGCGGCGAGACGTGCTGCCGTGGTCGGATAACGGGCTGCGAGTTCCGGTAGCGCGAGCACGTTCTCGGCCATGCGCTGCCAGATCCGATCGGACGTGCAGGCGATCGCCACCCATTTGCCGTCGGCGCACGGGAAATGCCCGTGCGGACACGCGTTGCGCGTACCCACTCCCTCCGGTTCGCGCACGACCCCGTGTTTCGCATACAGCGGTGCGAGTTCGTCGAGCACCCGGAAGATCGATTCGAACAACGCGACATCGATCACCTGGCCCACGCCGCTGCGTTCGACTTCGCGCAGCGACAACAGGATCCCGACGGCGCCATAGAGGCCGGAAATATAGTCGGCGAGCGACGTCGACCCGGGGGTGACGGGCGGACCTCCGGGCATGCCCGCGAGGTAGGTGAGCCCGCCGACCGCGTGCGCGATTCGCGCGAACCCGGGGCGATCGCGGTACGGACCATCCTGACCGAAGCCGCTGATCCGCAGCAGTACGAGCGCCGGATTCAGTTCGCTCAGCACCTCCCAGCCGAGGCCCCAGCGCTCCAGCGTGCCGGGACGAAAGTTCTCGCACACGACGTCCGCGCGCCGCACGAGTTCGCGGAAGCGTTCCGCGCCTTCAGCTGATTTCAAATCGAGCGTGATCGAATGCTTGTTGCGCGCTTCGCTGAGCCACGCGAGGCTCGCGTCATCGGCGGCCGTCGCGGTGCCGAAGCGGCGCATCGGATCGCCGCCGTTCGGGTGTTCGATCTTGATCACTTCGGCGCCGAACTCGCCGAGGATCGTCGCGGCGAACGGCGCGGCGACGAACGTCGCGAGATCGAGCACGCGAATGCCGTCGAGCGGCCTCGATCCTTTGGCGGAAGCTGGATTCGTCGTCATCGTCATCGTCGCCCGCAGCGAGCGGTGGAATTGGCGACATTGTCACCCGTTGCGCGCGCCCGTGTCGATCAGCCGGTGGCGCCTTTAAACCTGACAACCCTTGCGTTACGCTCAGGCGCTGATTCCTCTCAGGATAACGCGCCATGCCCGGTCCCCTGCACGGCTTTCGTATTATCGATCTGACCTCGATGATTTCGGGCCCGTTCGCGACGATGATCCTCGGCGATCAGGGTGCGGATGTAATCAAGGTCGAAAATCCCGCCGCCGGCGGCGACTACGTACGCCAGGGCGCGAACCGGCGCCATGATTACGCGGCTTCGTTTCTGAACAACAACCGCAACAAACGTTCCGTCGCGCTGAACCTGAAGGATCCGCGCGGGGTCGAGCTGCTGTTGCAGCTGTGCGCCGGCGCCGATGTGTTCATCCAGAACTTTCGTCCCGGGGTCGCCGAGCGTATGGGTCTCGGCGAGGCCGCGGTCCGCGCCGTGGCGCCGAACATCATCTATGTCTCGATCAGCGGTTTTGGCGAGGCGGGCCCCTACGCGCACAAACCCGTCTACGACCCGCTGATCCAGGCGGTGTCCGGACTCACCACCGTGCAGGCAGGCTCGGACGAGGCACGCCCGCGCCTCGTGCGCACGATCCTGCCCGACAAGCTCACCGCAGTGACGGCCTCGCAGGCAATAACCGCGGCGCTGCTCGAACGCGAGCGCAGCGGCGAAGGTCAGCACGTGCGCCTGTCGATGCTGGCCTCGGTCGTGTACTTCCTGTGGGGTTCGGACATGGGCTCGCAAACGTTCGTCGGCGATGAACTGCCGCAGCAGGCGGCGGCGAGTTTTCGTGATCTCGTCTACGAGACGGCGGACGGTTACCTCGCCGTGTCCGTGATGGCCGACAAGGACTGGCGCGGGCTCGCCGAAGCACTGGAGAAACCCGAGTGGCTCGATGACGAGCGCTTCACAACCCCGGCGCTGCGCGATCAGAACATCGATGCGCGCATGGCGATGACAGCCGAAGTACTGCTCACGCGCCCGGCGGCCGAATGGCTCGAGCGTCTCGAACGCGTCGGCGTACCGTGTGCGCCCGTGCTCACGCGCAACGAGATGATCGAACACCCGCAGGTGCACGCGAACGGCATCGTCATCGAAACGGAACACGAGTTTGCCGGACCACTGCGCCAGGCGCGCGTGGCGGCGGAATTCTCGCGCACCCCGGGCAGCGTGCGCCGGGGCGCGCCGCCGCTTGGCGCGCATACGGCGGAAGTATTACGCGAACTCGGGGTCGAGCAGGCCGACATCGAGCGCCTGCACAACGAACGTGTACTCGCGACGGGGGACGCATGATCGATTTGTACTACTGGCCCACGCCGAATGGCTGGAAGGTGTCGATCTTTCTCGAGGAAAGCGGCCTCCCCTACAAACTCATTCCGGTGAACATCGGCAAGGGCGATCAGTTCACTGCTGAGTTTCTCGCCATCTCGCCGAACAACCGCATGCCCGCGATCGTCGACCACGGTGTCGACGGCGACCCGCTGCCGGTTTTCGAATCCGGCGCGATCCTGCTGTACCTCGCGGAGAAAACGGGGCAATTCATAGCCACCGATCCCGTCAAGCGCAAGGAAACGATCGAGTGGCTGTTCTGGCAGGTCGGCGGCCTCGGACCGATGGCCGGGCAGATCAGTCACTTCGTGAATTACGCGCCGGCCGAAGGCAACGAGTATGCGCGCGAGCGTTACGCAAATGAATACAACCGCTGCATCGGCGTGCTCGACCGGCGGCTCGCGCACCACGAGTTTCTCGTCGACGAGTATTCCATCGCCGACATGGCGTCGTGGCCGTGGATCATGATCCACAAGTTTTTCGGCCAGACGCTCGACGAGTTTCCGCACGTCGCGCGCTGGCACGAAGCGATGCGTAACCGGCCGCACGTGCGCGCCGGGGTCGACGTCGGCAAGGAGTTTCGTCGCCAGGCGCCGCCGAGCGATGAAGAACGCAGGATGCTGTTCGGACAGACGGCGCAATCAACGGCTGCCGCGGCCGCGGTGAAGGACTGAACGATCGGGTCGCACCGGCGGCCTGGCCCAACCATCAGGAACGTTCCATGAGCAAACCGGATTTCGCGTTCAACGCTGAACAACAGAAATGGTACGACGCCGCGTGCGCCAGGATCGACGAGGCGCGGCTGAAGCAGTTGATCTTCGATCTGACCGCACGCCACAGCCCGACCGGTGCGGAACGCGCGGCGAGCGAGTTCATGGTCGAATACATGAACCGCGCCGGGATCAGCGCGCACTACCAGCCGATCACGGAAATTTCCGGCAACTGCGTCGGCCGCGTCCGCGGCTCCGGCAGCGGTCCGAACCTGCTGCTGTACGCACCGATCGATACGCTGCTCGAAGGCGACCCGGCAAAAGACCTGCCGCAGGCCGGCCGCGAAATGCGCGCCGACATGCTGCCGGAACCCTACATCGACGGTGACCTCGTGATCGGGCTCGGCGCGTCGAACCCGAAGTCGATGGTGTCGCTGATCACGGAAGCCGCGCAATGCATCGTCGAGGCGAACGTCGAACTCACCGGCGATGTGATCGTCGCCACGGCCGGCGGCGGCATGCCGTGGATCGTCGCGGAACGCAATAACGCCGGGATCAGCAACGGCGTTTCCCACCTGCTCAGCCACGGGGTGGCGCCGGATTTCGGCATCATCGTGAAACCGTGGGACGAGGTGTACTACGAGCACCCCGGCATGATCTGGTTCCGCGTGCGCACGTGGGGCACGATGGGTTATGCGGGGATCCCGCGCGGGACCCCGGGGTTTCGCAGCTCGATCGTGCCGGCCGCGAAAGTCATCCTCGAAATCGAGGAGTGGCTCACGCAGTACCCCGATCGCCACACGAGCGATCAGATCAAACCGGAAGGCTGGATCGCGGCGGTCCAGGGCGGCTGGCCGGAGAAACCCGCCTTGCCGGGTGCCGCGTGCGATATCTACCTCGACGTGCGCACGGCGCCCGGCCAGACCGCGGCCCAGGTGGAGCGCGAATTCGCCGAACTGATGCGCGGGATCATGTCCCGGCATGATGATGTCGAAGCGGAGTGGGAAACAATCGTCACCTGCGACGCCGCGCGCACGCCGCCGGATCACTGGATCACGCGCTCGGCCACGCGCGCCTGGGAAGCCGTGCACGGTCGGCCGTACACGGAAACGCCGTATCTTTCCGGGCAGACCGATGCCGCGACGATTTGCCGCCTCGGCGTGCCGCTCGTGCGCATCGGTTATCCCTGGGTCGGCGACAAGGAAATGCCGGCGGAATTCGCCGAGGGTCTCGGTGGCATGGGGGTCGCGTGCGTACCGGATCTGATCGACACGGTGAAACAGATCATCCACAACATCATCGATTCGTGCACGCGCACGCGCGCGGAAATCGGCCTCGAGTGACGGCGCGATCGGCACCGGTCGCCCGGTTTCTGCAAGGCAACGAAGAGCGCGCTCAGTGCGCGTTCAACGACCAGTTGTAATCGAGCGTCGGGCGCAACCGGACATTGGCGGGAAGCGGATAGTATTGCCTGACAAAGGCCGCGTAGCCTCCCACCGCCACGAAGTCCTCATCGAACCATTTGAAAATCTTCGACACTTGCGCACGGTCACCAACGAGCTTCAGGCCCTTGCCCGGATTATTCAGGAACCCGCTGACCTGGTCGTCCAGCTGGGTTTCCAGCATGGCCGCGCGATACGGCTCTGTCCTCAGATCCGGGCAACTCACCGAAGCGCACACGATTGCGAAATGCAGGCGCGGTTCGTTCATCGTACGCAGTCGCCCGTGCTCGATCTCGTCGAGCGTGACCGGTTTGCCGTCGATGGTGCCGGCCACGCGCTTCCACACGGGTCGGAGCCAATTGCCAATATCCCTGATGCTCCTGCGCGGCCGGTTATCGAGCACCATTTTTAACGCAAAGATGTTGTAGACGTTGATGTAGAATGCGAGCGTCTCCTCGCGACTCGCGAGTCGCGCGAGCGGGAATTCGCTGACCTCGCGCACAACATCCGCGAATTGCGGCGCTTTTGCCAGACCATCGTAATCCACCTGGTTCAGTTCGACGCCGTCGATCGATCCACGCACGACGTGGTGCCGCAGCAATTCTTCGTAGACCCGCCAGTCCGGTTCACCCGCTCCGGCATGGCTCACGCCTGCCAAACACAGGATTGCGACGAGACGGCGGAACCATTCCATCGCTTGCCCCGGTGCTTATTTCAACTCGCCCGTGACCGCGGACGCTGCCGCAATCTTCCCTTTCGCGACATAGGATTCATGGTTCTTGATCACGGAACGCCGGTCGTAGACGTAGTTCACGAGCAGGCCGTAGGACTGCCGCAGGCGCTCCTCGGACGTATCCCCAAGCCAGTTGATCTGCTCGATCCGCGCGCCATTGCTCAGATGGAAACGGGCCACCGGGTCGGCCGGCTCATCGCCGCGCTTTTCTTCGAGCAGGTAGTGTGCGCAGGCTTTCGTGAGAACCGGTTGCAACGCACTGACCGCGTCCGCGTCCAGCCACCATTGCGGCTCGTCGAGCGCGGCGAGCGTTGCATAATCGGCGCTCGAAAAACGTTCGTCGAGCCCCGCGCGCCAAATCGGTTCGAACCAGCGCCGCAGACCCGGGATCGGCGACAGCGTCGCGAAGTGCTTCAACGAGCCGATCTCTTCGGCGAGTTCGTCCGCGACCTGCTTGATCAGGAAATTGCCGAACGAAATCCCCTGGAGTCCGACCTGGCAGTTGTTGATCGAATAGAAAATCGCGGTATCCGGCGGGTCATCGTCGTCATCGGGCAGCGGATCGCGCAGCACATCGTCGATATCCGTGACGAGCCCGCGGGTCAGCGCAACCTCGACGAAGATCAGCGGTTCGTCGGGCAATTGCGGATGAAAGAACGCGAAACAGCGTCGGTCGCTCGCGAGGCGACGCTGCAAATCCGCCCAGTCCGTGATCGCGTGCACGGACTCGTAGTGGATCAGCTTTTCGAGGATGAACGCGGGCGTATTCCAGTCGATACGCCGCAGTTCGAGAAAGCCGCGGTTGAACCACGACGCGAGCAGGTGGCGAAAATCGTAGTCGACGAGTTTCAGCGTCGCATCTTCGCGCGCGTGCTGCAGCAAATCCGCGCGCATGCGGATAAGCGACGAGGTGCCGTGCGGCGCCCAGTTCAGGATCCGGATCAGTTCCTGGCGCGACGGCTCGACGGCGTCGAGCAGTTCGAGATACCGCTCGCCGTTCGGCCCGGATTGATAGGCCGCGAGCGCGGCGCCGAGCCGCGTGTCGTCGGGGCCGAGTTCATCGCGCAACAGTGCAAAAAACGCGCGCTGCCCGGCTGCGTCGGCCTCGGCGTAGCGTTGCAACACTTCGTGCGCGAGCTTGATCGCGGAGGCCTCGCCCTTGATGCGCAGGAGCGCTTTCACGACCTCGCCGATCTCGCGGCGGCGGCGGGTTGGAAATCTGAGAATCTGGTTGAGAATATTCACGTGCTTACATCGCCGCGGTCACGGAGCCGGAACGATTTCCCGCGGCCGTGGGCCTGGTTAATCCGTACTCAATTCAATATACACGGCGTCGCCTTCGAGCGTTACAACGTGCGTGCGGATGGGGACGACGCACGGTGCGGCGGTCGGTTCGCCGGTTTTGATGTCGAACGTGCCGCCGTGGAACGGGCACATGATGTCCTCGCCTTCGATATCGCCTTCGGACAGGAACGCCGCGCCGTGGCTGCAGATGTCGTCGGTGGCGTAGAAACCATCGGCAAGCCGGTACAGCGCGATCGTTTCGCCGCCGGGTGCGGTGATTTGCCGGACGCTGTCGGGCGCCATATCGGCAATATCGCAGGCCTTGATTTTCGTCATTGCGGGCAGTTCCGAATTGCGGTATCCACGAGTTACGCGCCCGGCCGGCGAGTCGGCAGGACGGCCTGTCTATGATGCACCGGGCGATTCACTATAATCAAACCGACTACTGTCGAGGATTTCCGTCGTGTCGAAAAACAATCCGATTGCCGAAGACCTGATCAAACGCACCGCCGCCTATGTGCCGGACATGGACTACGAAGGCGCCGACCGGCCGGCCGCCGAGAAGCCCTGGGCGAGGTGGCTCGAAGCGGAACTCGGCTTCCGCAATCACTGGTACCCGGTCGAAGCGAGCCGCAATATCCCCGACAACTCGCACAAGGCGATCAAGCTGCTCGGCGAAGACATCCTGTTCGTACGCCGCCGCGGCAAACTGTTTGCCATCGAGGATCGCTGCAGCCATCGCGGTACGCGGTTTTCCGTGCGCCCGATCTGTTACACCGACGATACGATCACGTGCTGGCACCACGCGTTCACGTTCAACATGGACGATGGTCGCATCCGCACGCTGCTGAACGACCCGGAGTCCTCGCTGATCGGCCGCAAGGGCATCAAGGCCTACCCGGTACGCGAGGAAAAGGGGGTCATCTTTACGTTCGTCGGTGACATCAAGCCGCCGCCGCTCGAAGCGGACGTGCCAGCCGGTTTTTTCGACGACGACGTCGCCGTGTGCGTTGCCGATCCCTACGTCGTGAACGCGAACTGGCGGCTCGGCGCCGAAGGCGGTTACGACCCGGGCCATCACTTTATCCACAACTGGTCGAAATACGCGATCAATGCGCGCATCCCGATGACGTACGGCTGGACGTCGAAAAAAGAAGCGTTGCTGCAAACGGCGCTGTACCAGCACGCCGGCACCGGCCCGGCCGGGTTCACGCGCATCGCCTCGGAAACGAACATGGCCATGGGTGCGACGATCCCGGGCCGCAACGGCGAACCGGCAACGGAAATCGTGCTGCCGATCGCGGCCGGTCAGACGCCGGAGGAGATCAAGATGCTCGGCGCGTCGAACTACGCGACGAAAGTCGGCGCCTGGTTGCCGTGCGCGCTGACGGTCGACCCGTGGCCATTCCCCGGGGTCGTGCACAACGAATACTACGTACCGCGCGATGCGAATTCCCACTACTACTTTCAGTGCGGCTGGTCACGCGTACACAACGAACAGCAGGCCGAGGACTGGGCGAACGGCCAGATGGGGCAGGTGCGCTGGAAAATCCCCGTCGCCGACGACTTCACGGTGCAGGACGCCGAAGCGCGCGAAGGCATCGCGAAATACTACGCCGAAGAAGACGGCTGGCAGCAGGAGCAGCCCGCCGCGTTCGACATCGAACTCCTCATGTGGCGCGTGTTTGCCGGCGAGAATGCCCGCGGGATCCAGCAGGAACGGCACACGCGGGGCCTGTTCAAACGCTGAGTGAAAGCGCGGCCCCGGGCCTAGCGGCTGATGATGCCGCCGTCGGCCGGGAGATTCTGGCGGGTTATCCAGCCGGCTTGCGGGCCGACGAGAAACCCGATCGCGGCGGCGATTTTCGGTGGCTGCCCGAGCCGCGCGAGCGGGGTCATGCCGATGATTTTCTCCAGCGCCGCCGGTTCGCGGATACCCGTTACGTCGAGCATTTCGGTATCGGTAAAACCCGGTGACACGATGTTCACCGTGACCCCGCGCGGCGCCAGCTCGAGCGCGAGAATGCGGCAGAATTGTTCAATCGCGGCCTTGCTCGCGAAATAAATCGCCCCGCCCGGGAGGTTCAGCACGGTACCGATCGTGGACACGCACACGATGCGTCCGTGATCCGAGATCACGCTCGCCGCCTGCCGGAGGCACAGAAACGTTCCTTTCGCGTTCACCGCGAACGTGCGGTCGAACTCCTGCTCCGTCACCTCGACGAGCGGCGCGAACACCGACCGGCCGGCGTTCGCAACGAGGATATCGAGCTGGCCGAAGCGGTCGAGTGTCTCCGCGAACAGCGCGTCGGTTTGCTCGCTGCACGAGATGTCCGCGGCGATCGCCACGGCCGTGCCGCCGGCCTGCTCGATCGCGGCGACGACGGCCGCGGCCGCGTCGCCGTGCGTCCGGTAGTTCACGACGACCGTCGCCCCGGATGCCGCGAGATGCAACGCCACCGCGCGACCGATACCACGCGACGCCCCGGTGACGATGGCGACCTTGCCGTCGAGTTCCGTCATGGCTGTGCTCCCGTCGTCGTCTACGTGCGGTTGATCGAGACGCCACCGTCGACGAGCAGCGCGGTGCCGGTGGTGAACGTCGCCGCGGCGGCGAGATACAGCGCCGAACGCGCGATTTCCGCGGGTTGCGCGATTCGCCGCAGCGCCGTCAGGTTCGCAATGAATGACTGCGCTTCGGCCGTACCGTTATGCTCGCGGAACATTGCCGTATCGGTGGCGCCCGGCAGCAGTGCGTTCACCCTGATGCCCTGCGCGCCGTGTTCCACCGCGAGCGCCTGGGTCAGGCCAATGAGCGCGGATTTCGACGCAGCATACGTGCCGAGACCGGGAAACCCGGCGGTGTGCCCGACGAACGTCGAGGTGAAAATCAGCGCACCGCCGCCGCGCGCAATCAGCGCCGGGATCTGGTGTTTCGCACCGAGGAAAGCACTCGTCAGGTTCGTCGCCAGCGTGTGGTTCCAGTCTTCGAGCGCGACGTCGATCGTCGGTACCATCGGCCCGAGCGTGCCGACGTTATTGAACGCGATATCGAGTCCGCCGTACGTCTCCGTCGCGAGGTCGACGAGCGCGGCCGCGAACGCCGCATCGGTGACATCGCCGGCGAGCGCGACCGCATCACCGCCACCTTGCGCGATCGCCGCGACGAGAGCCGCGAGTTCCTCGCCACGACGCGCCGCGACGACAACTTTCGCGCCTTCGGCGGCAAACAGCCTGGCCGTGGCCGCCCCAATCCCCGCGCTCGCTCCCGTCACGATCGCGACCTTTCCGGACAATTCCTGCATCGCTGACACCCCTGTTCACTGTTGGCGGACGGCGACCCGACGGGCGACCGTTACGCAGTAGCCTGGGCCAGGGGCGGACCATCGGCACTCCGGTTCTTGCGGTGTAATTCCCGCGGCTCGCGATCGGCGACGGCAATTCGCCCGGACAGCGATGAACCATGCCGGGATCCGCACGACGGGGGGTTTTTTGTGTTGCGCTCGGAGGGCGCGGAACCCGCCTCCGCGATCAGCAGAAGACGCTCAGCACTCCGGTGTAGGCGTAGAGTCGATTATGGAAAATCTCGCCGTTCGCGAAGAAGCCGACGAGCGGTATGTCCCCGAGTGCGGCCTGCACCATCCGCAGTTCTTCGCTGTCCTCGCCGAACTGATGGCGCCCCCGCGCCACGCAGGAGTAATACAGCGCGCCGCGCGCCTTACCCCGAACCCGGCGCGCGACGTCGTCGAGCATGCGTTCGAGATCCTGAATGGCCGATGCACCGTCGCGGCGACAAAACATGAACGGCGCACCCTCGTCGAGCAGTTCGCCAATCCCGACGAGCTTCTGTTCTTCGTCCACGCCGATGATATTGCGCACGAGATAATCGCCCGTATCCGAACCCGTGATCGGCAACGCCGCGAATATGTAACCGGCCATACGCTGGAGGTCGCGCGCGATCACTTCGCCGACGTCTTCGCGCAGTACATCGAGCGCCGGACGGCCGTCGAGTTCGATCAGGATATTGTCCTGGCAGCGGGTTACGACGTGCGTCGCGGCGAACGGTGAGCAGCCCTGGGTGTGACTCGTGACAACCGGCACGTGACTCGGGAACAGCACGCCGGACACGGCGCCGCTCAGAACCCCGTCGCAAATCTGCAGGTGCCGGGTCTGCGCGGATGTCATACCACCGACGAAAAACGCGTTCGGAACGGCCTCGGCGAGCGCGGCGATGAGTCCCGGGGTGCGGCCGTTGCCCGGATCGGCGTGCACGACTCCGAAATAGTGATCATCGGGGTCGAGGGTCGCCGCGTTCGCGCTGACGAATCCCGTCACGTCGATCGCCTGAGGTTCGATCATGCGGAAATCCGTCGGCGCGAAATCACCCAGCATCACCGCGACGGCCGGGCGATCGTAGTACTCCTGCCCCATGATCCCGATCCCCATACCGACGGAGCCGGTCCAGTGCGTAACCCCGGTACCGGCTTTCAGCAGACGCAGAATTTCGTCCAGCATCGGCGCGGTCGTGTCCGTCGCGTAGAGAAAACCGAGGTTCGCCGCTGCCGTCGCCGCGCCGAGGGCGGCGACGAGTTGCTCACCGATACGCTCCGCGCTGTCGCCCTCGGCAAACGCAAAGCTGAATCGATTGTCGTTGCCTGCCGTCACGGTCTGCCTTTGACCTCCGCTCGTTGCGCGATGTTCGGACCGTCGCGGTGATTAGCCCGGCTCAACCGGGCCGCGCGTCCGTATCGTCGTCGCGCGCCTCGTCGAACCATTTCAGTCCCTCCCCGTCCTTGCGGCCGAAGAAAGAACGCACATTCAAATCGCGCTGCGGGAACGGAATTTCGAGACCGTACTTGTGCAGCGCCGTGTCGAGTTCCCAGGTGTACGCCGCGTTGACGGCACCCGGGCGGACAACCGCCTGCGCCGTGAGCCACACGACGAGTTCGAAATTCAGGCTGCTGTCACCAAACTCCGTCAGCCATACCTGCGGTGCGCGATTCGGTACGTCGTGCAGCGTGAATTTGACGTTGTCCGCGGCTTCGAGCGCGGCCTTGCGCACGAGTTCCTTGTCGCTGCCGTAAGCAACGCCGAACCGCACATGCATGCGCCGGTGCGCATCGCGCAAGGTCCAGTTGATCACGCGCCCGTTAACGAATTCCGAGTTCGGCACGAGGATGTCGACGTTGTCGTTCGTCGTGATCAGCGTACTGCGGATATTGATTTCGCGGACTTCGCCGGTGACGCCGGATTCAAGCTCGACATAATCACCGACTTTCAGGCTGCGTTCGAACAGCACGATGATGCCGGAAATGAAATTGCTGAAGATCGCCTGCAGACCGAAACCGATCCCGACACCGAGCGCGCCGGCAATAAACGCCAGCTTCGTGAAATCGAGACCGAGAGACGACAGTGAAACGAGCACCGCGGTGATGAGGATGATGTAGTGGAAGATCCGCCCGAGCATATAGACGGAAGACCGGCTCATCGTGCTGCCCCGGCTCATGACCCGTTCGAGCGCATGGCGGATCAGTTTCGATACCCAGATCGCGATAACGAGAATGATCGCAACCCGGAAAAGCCCGAACAGGGTCACCGGTGTTTCGTTGATCTCGAACAGGCTCGCCTTGCTCCAGCGAGTCAGGAATGACCAGCTGTTCTGCAGCCCGTCGATCAGGCTGGGCAGCAAATCCGCGGCGCTGCCGCCATAGTCCGCGAGGAACTTCGCGCCGAGTTGTTCGACGAAGCCGATGCGGTGGTGAATTACGTCGATGCGCGCGAGTGCCCGCAACGCGTCGTCCGCGAGTTCCCGCCGTCGCTCGACGAGCGCGGCGGCCCGGGCGTCGCGCTTACCGTCCGGGTCGGTCAGGATCTGCAGCGCGCGCTGACGCTCGCGCTGCGCCACTTCCCGCCACACGGCGACCTGCTTGTTCATCTCACTGATGAACTCGACCGCTTCTTCGCGTTGCCGACGCAAGATCGCGAGATTCTCCTCGTTCGGGTCGAGGCGCGCGCCGAGATATGCGAGTTGCAGCTCATAGCGCCACACCGCGCTTTCCGATTCAGCCTCGTGGGCCTCGGCCACGATGAGTTCGATTGCCGCGAGTTTCGCCGCCGCTTCGTCGGTCCGCGCATCCGCGGCGTAGCGGCTTGCGCGCAATTTGCGCGCTTCCCCGGCATGACGCTCGGCCTCGGCACGGTTGCGCGCGAGCCGCTTTTCGGCGGACGCGATCGCTTCCGCATCGACCTTCAGGAATTTCGTCGCGGCATCGAGCAGCGTCTTGTTGCTGGCTTCGCGCGCTTTCCAGTTTTCCAGTCGCGCGCGCTGCAGCCGTTGCTCTTCGCGTTGCACGGCGAGTTCCAGGCGGGCTTCGACGAGCCGCAGGCCGGCGAGCATGCGGGCCGGATCGGCGCTGTCGAGCCGCAGGTAGGCCGCCTTGCCGTCGCTGAGTCGGCCTTCCGCGCGGCTCGATGCCTGCACCTCGCGCTGCAGTTGCTGATCGAGCAGACGCGATTCGAGCTCCGCTTCGCGCGCGGCCTCGAAGAAGTCGATCATGTCGGCAAACGTATAGCTTGATGCAATCGTCGGCGGCGGTTCCGCCTCGGTGCCCGGGCGCGCCATCAGCACGAGCAGGGCATCGATGGCCGCGAACGCATTCACGGCGGACGCCCTGACGACGGCATCGTCACTCGCGTCGTGCACGGCCTCGATTGCATCGCGTAAACGCCCGAGCCGCGCGGGCCGCTCATCCTCGGGGCTCGCGGTGATGTACTCCCACCAGCTCGCGGAGAGGTCCGTCATTACCGGCGGCTCGGGAATCTCTCCGGCGGCGTACGCGCCCGTGCCTGCCAGCAGGCAGTACACGAGCGCCGCGCGCAGGGCCATCGTCATATCCATCGTTTCCGCTTGAAGAACAGGAGTTGCAGGACCACGATCACGATCATGACGCCGATCACGATGAAATAGCCCGAACTCGAGTGCAGCTCCGGCATGTTCTCGAAATTCATACCGTAAATGCCGGCGAGGAACGTCAGTGGCACGAACATGACGGTGAATATCGTCAGGATCTGCATCACCCGATTCAGGCTGTGCGACGTCGACGCCAGGTAGCCGTCCATCAGGTCGCAGGCCGATTCGTAATACAGCTGCGCGAGGCTCAGCGAGCGCTCGAGCTGCTCATACACATCGGCGATTTCGTGCGTCAGATCGTCGCTGATCAAACGCTTGTCGCCGCGGCGCAGTTCGGCCGCGATTTGCAGGTGGTAATTCGCGATCCGGCGCAAATGACGCAGCCGGGACTTGTAACCGGTCAGTTCCGCGAGCAGCTTGTCAGACGGGTTCGTGAAAATTTCGTGTTCGAGTTCATCGAGACGCGGTTCGAGTGACAACAGCACGCCGATGAAACGGCGGACAACGCGATTGAGCAGTTTCACCGCAACAGTATCGCAGTTCATCGCCGCGGGTGACTTTGCGAGCACTTCGTCCCAGATCGCATCGGCACTGACCGAGTCCTTGTTGTGTCGCGTCACGAGGAAACGCTCGCCGACGAACATCCCGAGCTGAATTACGCCGAAATTGATGTCGCTCGTGTCCTTGTCGAGACCACGCAGCAGGACGAACAGGTTGTCGTCGAACTCTTCGATCTTCGGCGGATGCCGCTCACGCGTCGCGTCGTGTACGGCGAGCGGGTGCAGTCCGAAGTCATGCTCCATCAGGGCGCGTTCGTCCGCCGGCGCTTCGTCCTGCAGATCGACCCAGATCACGGTGTCCGGATTCTCGCGCCAGACGCCGACCGCTTCGCGACCACCTTCGGTCAGCGTATTCGTAACCTTGTCGTAGAGCAGCGTTCGAATCACCGGATCCCTCCTTCGTTTACGTCAGCCCTTCATCCGACGGGTCGGGCGCCGGCAATGCCGCCGGTTCATGCTCCGATCCGGGGGTGAGGGTAATTTCCACCTTGACCGGTCGGCGTCCGTTCATGTGCTTGATTTCAAAACGGAAATCGCCGACGGTAATCTCATCACCGGTTTCCGGGAGACGTGACAGCGTCTGCATGAACAGGCCGGTCACCGTATTCGCATCGATCTCGGGATCGATTTCAACGCCGATCGCGCGTTCCAGATCGCCGAGCAGTGTAAAACCGTCACACTGCCAACCCGTCGCGGTTTTCCGCACGAGTTCGTGTACACGGGGTGTGTCGGACTCATCGGAAATGTCACCGACGATCTCCTCGATCAAATCTTCCATCGTGACGAGACCGCTGACTTCGCCGTACTCGTCCACGGCGAAAGCAACATGATTGCGGTTTGCCTGCATCGACTGGAACAGATCGGCCACGGGCTGTGATTCCGGGATCAGCTGCGCCTCGCGGATCAGCGACTTGTTGTTCGCGAGCGGACGTTCCGACGTGTCCTCGAGCATGGCGATGAGGACTTCCTTGACGAGGACGATGCCGACAAAGTTCTCCCACATGCGATCGATCACGGCGAGCCGGGAATGCTTCGACTGGCTCAGTGCCGCGATCATCTCCTCGCGCGTGATGCCGAGTTCGATCGTTTCGATAAACCGGCGCGGCAGCATGATGCGTTCAACCGGGCGATCGTGGAACGTGAACAGGTTGTGCATCATGTCCGCGTGGCTCGCCTCGATCGCGCCGTGCTCACGCGATGCACTGATCAAGCCCCGGATCTCCGCGCCACTGAGAATGTCGGCATGGGAGACGGACGCGACCCCGAGCAGCTTCAGCGTGGCGTTCGACGCGAGATTCAGCGACCACGTGAGCGGATACGTCACGATATAGGTCAGGTGCAGGGGATAGGCCACCCACAGCGAGACGGTCGCGGGTTCACGGATCGCATAGGTCTTCGGCACCTGTTCGCCGATAACGATGTGCAGGGATGAAAACAGGATGAACCCGAGCAGGAACGCAATGACGTGAATCGAATCCTCCGGCAGGCCGAACTCGACGAACATCGGGGTCAACAGCGCGGCGACCGCCGGCTCGCCGATCCAGCCGAGTCCGAGCGAGGCCATCGTGATACCGAGCTGGCACGTCGCGAGGTAGGTTTCGAGATTCTCCGAGATCCGCTTCGTCATCTGCGCCGCGCCGCCGCCGGCGGCGGCCAGCGCGTCGATGCGTACGGCCGGAACCTTGACCAGCGCAAACTCCGCGGCGACGAAGAACGCGTTCGCACCGAGCAGGATAATGATGTACACAATCGTCATTGTCAGCGTTCCTCACGCGAATGTTCGCCGCGGAAAATGCGGCGCCTGGCAACAGATATTACGCGTGTACCGCGCAATCCGCGTGCTTTGAGTCGCACAGACTACCAGTTTGGCTCCAGCGTGCCGCCTTCGGCGTACTCATGCGCCGGCCTGTTTGCGCGTTGCGACCAGGGTCAGAGCCTGGACCGCGAGCGAAAAAGCGAGCGCGAAATACACGTAGGGGCGCGGGATATGCAGATGAAACCCGTCCGCGATCAGCACGACCCCGATCAGGACGAGAAACGCCAGCGCGAGAATCTTGACACTGACATAACGGTTGACGAACTCCGCGAGCGGTTTCGCCGCCACCACCATCACGATCATCGCGATAATGATCGCGACGGCCATGATCGGAATCGCGCGGGTCAGGCCGAACGCGCGCTCGAAGGCCTCGAACAGTGGCTTTTCGAGCAGCAGCAGCCGGGCCACGAAGGCCAGCAGGAGCATGCGCATGATCAGCGCGAGCGACAGCCCGCTCGCCGCCGGTGGCGGAGTCATGTCGTCCCCCGGCGCCGGGAGACAACCGGATACTGGGTTGAACATGGACATTCGCGGAGCATAGGGGCTCTGTGGCTCGGGAGTCAAAAGCTTTGCGCGACAGGGAACACCGGGCGAACCCGCACGCGCCGGTCCGGCACACCCGCGTTGCCCGCAACGCTAATCCGAACGGCTCGCAGCGGCGTAATAGCGGCATGCAACAGCGATCCGTAGTTCTGTGAAACCCGTTCACGCGCGGCAGCCGCCGGCCGATGCCGTCGTGCCCGTGCGGGTGCTCGCGAGCTATGCGGCACCGGCCCTGCCGCTCGCGGCGGCGTTTTTGAGTCTGCAGGTATTCGTACCGAACCTGTACGCCACGGTCACCGGTTACAGCCTCACGACGATCGGCCTCGTACTGCTGCTGGCGCGGCTGTGGGATACCGTCACCGATCCGCTCGTCGGCTACCTTTCCGATCGCACGCCGCTGAGCTGGGGACGGCGCAAGCTCATGGTCGCGCTCGGCACCCCGTTCGCCGTGCTCGCGATCCAGGCCCTGTTCATGCCCCCCGCGGATCCGGGTCTCGGCTACCTGTTGGGCTGGACCATCGTCGTGTATGCCGCCGGCACGATGGTGATCGTGCCGATGAACGCCTGGGGCGCGGAGTTGTCACCGGACTACCAGCAGCGCAGCCGGATCAGTGGCGCGCGCGTGGCTTACGGACTTGCCGGCACGCTCGCGGCCCTCATCGTGCCGGCGGCGCTCGGTTTCGGCGACGCGCGCGACGTCGACCGTGCGCTCGAGGTCATCACCTGGCTCGTCGTCGTCGCGCTCGTCGTCTCGGTCCTGCTCGCGCTCGTCGTCGTCCCGGACCGGGCCGAGGTGCGGCTGCCGACACAGCCGATCCGCGCCGCGCTCGAATTGCTGCGTGGCCCCTCACCGCTGCGACAGTTACTCACGGCGTTCCTGCTGAACGGGATCGCGAACGCCGTGCCGGCGACCTTGTTTCTCATGTACACGACCCACGTGCTGCAGACGCCCGCGTATGCCGGCGTGCTGCTCGTCGCCTACTTCGGTTCGGCGATCGCCTCGGTACCGTTGTGGGTGCGGTGCTCGAAGCGTTTCGGCAAGCACGTGAGCTGGCGGCTAGGCATGGTGCTCGCCTGCGCGTTCTTCATGTGGACCCCGTTCCTCGGTAGTGGCGACGTGTGGCCGTATACCGTGATCGTGGTCGCGACCGGGATTGCCACCGGTGCCGATCTGACCCTGCCCGCGGCGCTGCAGGCGGATCTGATCGACTGGGACGCCGCCCAATCCGGTTACCGTCGCCCCGGCCTGTTCTTCGCGATCTGGGGCACCGCGACGAAACTCGCGTTCGCGCTCGCGATCGGGATCGCGTTTCCGCTACTCGATCTGATCGGCTTCGATCCGAATGGCACGAACACACCCGCGCACATCACCGGCCTCGCGCTGCTCTACGGCGCCGCGCCCGTCATGTTCAAGCTCGGCGCCTTGTACGTGATGCGGCGCTATCCGATCACGCGCGAGGCGCACGAGAATATCCGCCGCACGCTGGCTGCCGCGGCCCGAAGCTGTTGAAGGAAAAATCCATGACCAGACTGTTCCTGAGCGCATTGATCGCAACGCTGGGTAGCGGCTGCGCAAACCCGGATCTGAGAGATTTCGCGAACGCCGAACCGGCGCTCGATCTCGTCGCTTACTTCACCGGTCGAACGCAAGCCTGGGGTCAGTTCCAGGATCGCTTTGGCAACGTGCGACGCCGGTTTATCGTTGACATAACCGGCACGTGGGACGGCGAAACTCTGACGCTGACGGAAGCGTTTCGCTATCACGATGGGGCGACGGAGCAGCGGATCTGGCGCCTGCGACGCCGTGGCGCGACGGGCTGGGAAGGCACCGCCGACGGGGTTGTCGGCACCGCGAGCGGTGAAGTTTCCGGCAATGCGTTCAACTGGCGTTATACGTTCGACCTGCAAACCGGCGACGGCAAGACGCTGCGTCTCACGTTCGACGACTGGATGTGGCGCCTCGACGAGCACGTGCTCCTGAACCGCGCCACCGTATCGAAATTCGGTATCACGGTGGGCGAGGTCCTGATCTTCTTCCAGCGCGAACGCGCGCCGGCCGTCGCCGCCCCGGTGGCCACGCGATGAAACTTCGGTTTCTCGCGTACGTGTGCTGCGCCGGCGTGATCGGTGCGGCACCCGCGGCCGATCCGGCCGTCGACCTTGCGTTCGACGTGCTGCGCAAGGACCAGCCGATGGGCCGGCATACGATTTCCGTGCGCCGCGACGGTGCCGACATCATCGCCGACATCGCCATCGATCTGAAAATCAAATTCGCGTTCATCACGGTCTTCGAGTATGAGCATCGCAACCGCGAGGTCTGGCGCGATAACCGCCTGGTCAGTATCGAGACGACGACGAACAACGACGGCAAGCGGTTTCGCATCGCCGGCCGCGCCGAGGCGGCCGGCTTCCGGGTGACGACCGGCGACGGGGTCGAACGCGTCTTCGCATCCGATGTGCTGCCGACGAGCTACTGGCATCCGCGGACCCCGCAAGCAACGCAGTTGCTGAACACGCAAACCGGTGAGCTCGCCGAGGTATCGATCACACCGTTGCCGGCAGGTCGCGCGGACGACGGCGGTCGGCAATACGTCGTCAGCGGCGACCTCGACCTGAACCTGTGGTACTCGGACGGGTGCCTGAGGAAACTGAACTTCCGCGCACCAGGCGACGACTCCCTGATCGATTATCGCCCCGCCGTCAGCGCGAATGCGTGCCCGGCGCAACTGCTCGCGCCTGCCTCCACGACGGTTGGCTTCGCCGCGACGGCGCAATGAAGCGCGCGGGGACGGCCTGGATCATCGGCGCGAGCAGCGGCATCGGTCGCGAACTCGCGCGCGAACTCGCGGGTCGTGGCTGGCAGGTGGTTGTTTCCGCGCGCAACGCCGATGCGCTCGCGGCGCTGCGGGACGAACATGCCGGCGCAATCATCGACGTTGCGTTCGACGTGCTCGATGCGACCGCGCTCACAACGGCGCTGGACGCGGTTGCAAGCCGTGCCGGTTGCGTCGATCTGCTGATCTGTGCGGCCGCGTTCTGGCGCATGGGCGGCCTCGGCGATACGACACCGGAAGATTTCTCGCGCACCCTCGAAACGAACGTCGTCGCACCGTTTAGGATCATCGGGGCGACGCTCGCACGCGGGCTGCTGAGTCCGGGTGCGACCGTCGCCGTGATCTCGTCCGTCGCGGGCTTCAACGGTTTGCCGAACGCGGTGGCATACGGTTCTAGCAAGGCCGCGCTGACGCATATGGCCGAGAGCCTGCGCTTCGATCTCGCGGCGCGAGGTTACCGTATGACCGTTGTGCATCCGGGCTTCGTCGCAACCCCGATGACCGCGGACAATCCGTTTCCCATGCCGTTCATCATGCCGGCGGATGCCGCCGCGCGACGGATCCTCGCGGGCATCGAACGCGGCCGTTTCGAAATCGCGTTCCCGCGCCGGCTCGTGTGGATCCTGAAGCTGATCCGCGCGCTGCCCTACGGGCTCGCGTTTCCGTTGCTGAAACGTCTCACGGGTAGCGGCTGAGTGCCGCCGTATCAGCCACGGGGTGCGCTTCGCAGCCCGCCCGTGTCGATCAAGGCGACGGATCGTCTCCGTACTGTGCAATGAGCACCCCGAGCAGGATCACGGCGAATCCGGCGTAGTCGAACGCATTCAAGGATTCGCCCATGAACGCGACCCCGAGCGCGACGGCAAAGCACGGCACGTAGTAGTTCGAGGTGGCGACGAATCCCGCGCCGGTCCGCATGAGCAGCGGGTACAGCAGCGCGGTGGCGAGCGCCGTAGGAAACAACCCGAGCAAGACCACCGCCGTCCACGTCGCGGCGGACGCCATCCCCGGCGACGGCGACGACCATACCGCGATCAGCAGGGCCTGCGGCGCGGCCGCGAGCAGCACGCCGGCGCCGAGAACGATTACCGGTACCGATGGCGCGAGACGCGCCGTCACCGCGTTCAGGGCATAACCCGCCGCCGCCAGCAACGCCGCGAGTTCCGCGAGGATCCGCATGCCGTCGAGCGAAAAGTCGCCGAGCGCGGCCGGGCCGATCAGCAAGACCACACCAACGAAACCGAACACGAAACTGAACACCTTGCGTCGGGTCAGCGGCTCGTCAGGCAACAGCACGTTCGCGAGCAGGACCACCATGATCGGCATCAGCGCGACGATGATCCCGGCGAGGCTGGACGCAATCGTCTGTTGCGCCCAGGAGATCAGCACGAATGGCGCAACGTTGCCGGTGAATCCGAGCCAGGCGAACCACACCCAGGTTCCGCGCTCGCGCGGCAGTACTGCCCCCGTGGCCCGCATCACGATCCATAACACCGCCGCACCGATCGTGATCCGCGAGGCGGCGACCCACGCCGGTGCCATGCCGGCAACGGCAATCGATGTGAGCGCGTACGCCGATCCCCACATGGCGACGAGCGCGGCGAGCCCGGCCCAGTCGCGTGGTTTCACCACGAGGGCATTGCGGTCACCGGATGCGTTCATGCGTCCGGCCAGGTTCGCGCATTCGCGGCGTCGGAAGTAACGGGTGCGATCATCCGGCGAGGATAACGGCTGGGTGATCCACTGTCGCCGCTATCGCGTAATTGGATCTGACGGGCCGGGTCAGGGCCCCGCCAGCCAGGAGTCCGGGTCGTAATCCCCTCCCGGATTTCTCACCCGGCCCGTCACTTTTTTTGCGCGGTCGCACGCGCGAATCAGATTGTGAGCGCGTGGATCGCGCGCGCGACCTCGCCGATGTCGCAGGGCGCATCCGTCACCACCTCGACGCAGGCATCGCGCCGCGGCGGCTCGAAGCGCGCAAGTTGCTGCTGCAATACCGCAACCGTCGCCTCCGACGGGTCGCGGCCTTCACGCTGGCGCCGGGTGATGCGCTCCTCGAGCGTTGCCCGCGCCGCCGTACAGTAGACGACGACGCAGGCGGCACCGGCCGCGCGCGCCAGCCCGGCGAAGCGTGCGCGCGTGGCGTGGTCCGCAAACGTCGCATCGACGATCACGGTGTCACCGCCGGCGAGGATCGGACGCGCGCAGTCGCCGAGACGGGTATACACCCGGTCGCGTTGCGCGGGCGAATAACGCGCGCCCGACTCACCGGTCGGCGGTGACAGCGCGTCGCGCGCGACATCGGAGCGCAGGCGTATCGCCGGCAACGCGGGCGCGAGGCGCTCGGCAAGCCAGGATTTGCCGGATCCCGATACACCGCACATCAACACGAGCGCGACCCTGCGCGCATCCGTCGCGCGGTCGGCCCAGGCGAGATGCGTGGCGAAACTCTCGGCGCTGTGCGGATCGGCACATTGCTCGAGTCGCAGCGCCGCGATTTTCGCCCGCACGAGCGAGCGGTAGACGGCGTAGTAGCGCAGCAGGGCCGCGCCGTCGTAGTCGGCACTGGCGTCGAGGTAGGCATCGAGGAACGCATAGGCGAGATCGTCGCGACCGCGCACGGCGCAATCCATGAACAGGAACGCGATATCACACACCGGGTCGATCGTGCGCAAGGCCTCGCTGAACTCGATGCAGTCGAACGCAATGATGTCGTCGCCGCGCCGCACGAGGTTCGCGAGATGCAGATCGCCGTGGCATTCGCGTACGTATCCGTCGCGCGCACGCGCATCGAACGCATCGCGTAACTGCGTGTGGCGGTTCGCGCTCCACGTGCGTATGCGCGCGAGCGCCGCGCGTTCATCCGGGTCGCTGCGCAAACGCTCGAGCTCACGGAAATTGTCCGTCACCGGCGCGGCGATATGCGCGGCGCCGAACTCGTCCGCCGTCGCCCGCGGCGCCGGTGCCTCGGCGTAAATGCGGGTGAGTCGGGCGGCGAAGCGGCGCAATAACGGCGCCTCGAGTTCACCGCGCTCGAGCACGTGATCGGCTTGTTCGTCGACGTCGAATTCGCGCATTTTCACCGCCCACTCGATCGTCTCGCCGCCGCCGCCGATGCGCACGCGGCCATCGGCCGCGCGGTTTACCGGGACGCAGTCGAGATACAGATCCGGCGCAAAACGCCGGTTACAGCGCAGTTCCTCGCGACAGTAGAACTCGCGCCGCGCGAGCGTCGTGAAATCGAGGAAACCGAAATCAAGCGGCTTTTTCAGTTTGTAGGCGTACTCGCCGGTGAGGAACACCCACGAGATGTGGGTCTCGATCAGCCGGATCGCGGTACAGGGATGCGGGTAGGCGTCGGGCTCGCGGAGCGCATCGATCAACGGCGCCGGCGACATAACGCCGCTTCAGGCCGCGTCCGTGCCGCCGGACGGGTCGCCGAATTCGGCTTTCAGGCGTTGCGACAGTTCACGACACGCATCGCCGGTGCTGAAGATGCCGGCAAGCCGGCCGTCCTTCGTCACGAGCGCGGTACCGATATGCCGGTCCGCGAGTTCATCGAGCACCGTGATCAGCGACGTCTCGATGTCGACGACATAGGGATCGTCGACCATGACATCCGCGACCGTCACTTCCTTCGGATCGGGATAGTCGAATTCGGGGCCGAGCATCAGCTTGATATCGCGATCACTCACGATGCCCTTGAGCACATGGTTGTCGGTGACCGGCAGGTGATGGATATGGTTGTCGAGCATCATCTTGCGCGCCTTGCCGATCGGCTCTGACGGACCGATGTCGTAGGGAAACGGTGTCATGACGGATTTCATTTTCGGAATTTTCTTCATCGCGCTGGCTTCCTCCGTCGCTGCAACAGCCCATAGCCGTCGTTGCAAGCATAACCCCGTATGCCCCGGACCGGTTGACCGGCATCAAGCACCGTTGCGGATCGGCACATAGGGCTGCCGCAGTCCGCGTGCTTCGAGACGGGGCAGGACTTCGTCGCGGAAGTACGGGAACTCCTTCGCGTAGTCCACGAACGACAGCGTGCAACCGGCAAAACCGCCGGCCGGCACGCGCTCGAGTTCTTTCGCCACGTGATCCGGGTCACCGACGATCGGAAAGCTGCCGTGACCGGCGGCGAAGCGGCTGCGCATCGTGCGCAGCGCCTGTTCAGGGAACGATTGCGCGTGCATGCCCTGCAGCGCCATCAGGTTGTCGACCGCTTCCCAGTCCGCGTTTTCCTCGGCGTAGTAATGGTAGTACTCCTCCGCTTCCTTTTGCGTCGGGCGACACACGACGTGCACGAGCGTAAACACACCGACATCGCGGCCGAGCCGGGCGGCCTGCGTCTTGATCGTGTTCACTTCGTCCTTGCTCGCGGCCGGATCGAGCGACACCATGAAGAGGAAGTCGGCGTTGCGACTCGCGAACTCGCGTCCCTCGACCGAACCCGCGGCATTCATCACCGGCAGCATGCCGTTGTACGGGGCCGGCTCGCCGTGCACGCCTTTCAGGTGGTAGAAATCGCCGTCCCAGTCGAAGCGTTGCGGGTGCGACCACAGCTTGCGCACGACATCGAACCATTCCTGGCCGAGCGCGTAGCGATCGCTGTGCTTTTCCGGCAGTTCGATGCCGAACGCTTCGTATTCCGGTTTGTTCCAGCCGCACACGATGTTGAGCCCGAGACGGCCACGGCTCATCTGGTCGATCGTCGCGAGCTGCTTGGCCGCGACAACGGGATGGATGAACGCCGTATGGACGGTGGCAAAGACCGTCAGGTCCGTCGTGTGCGCGAGGCAGCCGCTCGCCCAGGTGATCGTTTCGAGCACGTTGCCGTGAAAATCCGTCTCGCCGCCGTAACCTACCCAGCGCGCGATCGGCAGCAGGAACTCGATGCCGGCATCATCGGACAACCGCGCGAGTTCGAGATTGTTCTCCCAGGAGTTAACCCAGCGTTCGGGCACTTTCGTCACGGCCATACCGCCGGAGCAGTTCGGCGAAAAAAATCCGAGTTTTAATTTGTTCTCGTTGAAGATCCGGGGCTTCGTTCTCAGCATGGGTCGATTTTCCTGTCGTCGTGGCGCGCGATCACGGCGCGAGTAATTCATCAATAACGTAATCCGGCGGGATCACCATATCGGCCGCGCGACTGACCCCGAGGCCGTTCAGACGTTTCAGTTCCACGGCCGCGCGGGTCATTTTCACGAGGATCGGAATGCCGTCGACAACCGGGGCGCCGTTCACACTGAAGCCCTGCTCGCCGGAGAACAGCAGCATCGGGATCCCCCCGCCCGGGATCAGCACGTCAACCCCGGCGGCCACGAGCGGCGCGGCCTGCTCGCAAAACGACCGCCGCGCGGACGCGTAGGTCTCGGCGGAATCGAATGCGGCGGTCAGTTCGCCGGGTTCGAAAGTCATCGCGTGCACGCCGACGATACGCTGTTCGAGTCCGTACTTTTTGATCTGGGTATGGAATCCCGGAATGAAGCGCGGGTTGATCGTGACGATGCCGATGCGCATGCCGAGCATGCAGGCATACAGCAGGCACGCTTCACCGAGTCCGAGCACCGGGATGTCGACGACGGATTTCGCTTCCCACAGCCCGGAGTCCTGGATATGTCCGACGATGAATGCATCGTAACCCTCGCGCTCGGCGCGGATCGCGTTGCGCACGACGTCGCGCGCACAGCGAAACTCCATCGCCGGGTGGGCATAGGAATCCGGTGGCGATAACTGCTTCACGTCGATCTGCGCATCGCCGCCGACGTGCTGCAGGTGAGCGGTGAGACGCTGCAGATACGTCGCGGCGATCGTATCGTCGACGAAACTCTGGTAACACAGCTTCATGGAAGGATGTTCAGTCGGCATGGACGCTACTCCTGGGTATGCGGAACCGGATCCGTTCGCGCGGTTCTACTCGGTGCCGGGCGGCGTACCCCGCCCTTTCAGCGGCACCCCGTTGCACGACGGATTGCGCTGAATGACGCGCGCCTCACAGTCGGTGAACGCCGCGCTGTCGGGCGCGAACAGGTCCGCGCACAATTCGAATCCGCCGGTGGAACGGTAATAACACGCCTGTTGCGCGCTGATCTGGTGGTCCGTCATCGTCTGCTGGCGCAGCAGGTTGATTTCCTGTTCCTGGCGGCGCGCGCGTTCGTTGTCGAGGCGGCGTTGGTCACGCAATTCGCGGCGGATCCGCGCGAGTTCGAGCGCATCGTCGCTGCGATACGGCGCACTGTAATAGCCGTAGGCATCGTAGTCGGGCACGATGAAACGATCACCGTAAGCCGCGCACGGCGACATCCCGACGCACAACAACACGCACGCAAAGACGCGGCTTCTGATCAATCCCAGGGGCTCCCGGTTACGAGTGCTCACAGTAAACGTCCGCACGCCTTTGTTCCAGATCGCGCTGCACACGGATTCTCGTCGCGCTTGCGGTACGGTAAGCTCGACGCTCGCGATTGCCGCCAGCGAGTGACTCTGCGTTGAACATGCCGGACCCTGCCCAGATCGGACTCGCGATCTTTACCCTGTATTTCCTCGTCGTACTCGTGCTCGGCCTGATCGCGGCCCGCTCGCAGCGCTCCGAGGAAGATTTCTGGGTCGCCGGCCGACGGTTCGGACTGCCGATCATGGTCATGGCGAACATGGCCGCGATCATGAACGGCGGTGCGCTGATCAGCGGCGCGGGTTACGCGGCCCGTTTCGGCGGGGTCGCGATCCTGCCGTTCTTCGGCTTCGCCGCCGGAATTGCGATCATCTTCTTCGCGCTCGCGCGCAAACTGCGCGAGTACGGCGGAATCACGCTGCCGGACTACATGGGTGACCGCTTTGCGAGCAACGGTTTGCGCGCCTGGAGCGCGGTGGTCGTCGCCGGCTCGAGCATTATCTACCTGATCGCGCAGATCCGCGGCATGGCGTTCGTGCTCGAAAGCCTGTTGCACATCAGTTTCTTTTCCGGGCTCGCGCTCGGGACCGCGATCTTTGTCGTCTACGTCGCACTCGGCGGCCTGCTCGCCGTCGTGTGGACGAACGTCGCCCAGTTCATTTTTGTCTGGATCGGTCTGCTCGTGCTCGCGCCGGCGATGCTCGAACATCTCGGCGGCTGGTACGACATGCTGCACAAGGTTGAGGCCGTCGCACCCGGCTGGACCTCGCTGAAGGGACTCGAATGGTCCTGGGCTTATCTCGTTTCGTGGCATATCGTGTGGTGCGTTGCCTACTGCACCCGGGTTGAACTCGTGACGAAAATGTACGCGGCGCGCGACCACCGGATTGCGCGCTATTCGCTGCCTGTGACCGTGGTCCTCGTGATCGTGTTCCTCACGTTCGGTAATTTCTATCTCGGGGCCGCGGCCCGGGTGCTCGTGTGGGACGGCGTGCGTTCTCCCGACCAGGCGTTTCCGCTGCTCGTGACAACATACCTGTCGCCGGTGGTCGCGGCATTCGTGCTCACCGGTATCGCGAGCGCCGCGATGTCGACAACCGACAGCCTGTTGCTCATGTCCGGCAGCGCGGTCGCGCACGACATCCTGCGCAAGTGTATCCACGAGCCCCGCGGCATCCGGCGTGACGAGGCGTATTACCTGCGCGTGTCGCGCGGATCGATCGTCGTCATCGGCGCCATCGCGTTCGTGTGCGCGATCCCGGACGTCGCCCTGCTGTTGCGGATCGTCTCGTTTGCGGTCGCGATCCTCGGCGCCTGCTTTTTCTTCCCGCTCGTCGTTGGCATGAACTGCCGTGCGGTCAGCCGCGAAGCCGCGATCGCCTCGTCCGTCAGCGGAGTTGGGGTCACGGTCGTGTGGATGATCGCAACGTTGACGTCGCAGCCGTGGGCGCTGAGCGTTCATCCGGGCCTGCCCGGTCTCGCCACGTCCGGCCTCGTTATGTTCGCCGTCTCGCTCGGCACCGCCCCGGTACCGGCGAGCGCACTCGCGCGTTTTTTCCCGGAGCGGCCGGCATGATCCTCGGTCTGCCGCTGGCGAGCTTCGTCGCCCTGTTCGGGGCACCCGCGCTCGTGATCGCCGTGATGATTTACTGTTGCTGGCGAATTTCCCGCGCCGAGGACTGATCATCCGCCGTGCGTCCGCTTCCAGCGCGGCGCGATCAACCGCCGCCGTCCGTCCTTCGACCGGGTCGTCCCGGGTTCATCGAGCGCCTCGCGATCCCACAACTGGCACGTCACCTGTTTATGCTTCTGATCGAGTCCTTCACAGTAGTTCGTGTACTCGCACAGGCGCACTTCGGACCCGCAGCCGGAGCGAACCTTGATGAACCAGTCCGGATCGGCGAGTGCCTGGCGCGCGAACCCGATGATGTCGGCCTGCTCCGCCGCGAGGATCGCTTCGGCTTGTTCGAACGCGTGGATGCCACCGGCGACCACGATCGGGGTGGCCTCACCCGCGGCGCGTACGGCCGCCCGGATCCGCGCCGCCGGTTCCACGTTGCGGCCGAAAGGACCGCGCGCGTCGGACAGGTATTGCGGCATGCATTCGTAACCGCTCGGGCCGGTATACGGGTAGGCCGCTTCGCCGACGCGCGGCTGTTTCGCGTCCTCGAACTTGCCGCCGCGCGACAGCGACAGGAAATCCATGCCGGCGCGCGCGAACTCGACGGCGAAGTACCCGGCGTCGGCAACGGTATTACCGCCGTCGATGCAGTCCTCGGACAGGAAGCGGCAACCCACCGCGAAGTCGGGCCGAACCGCTGCGCGCACGCGGGCGTACACCTCGAGCGGCAGGCGGACCCGATTTTCGCGTGCGCCGCCGTAGCCGTCGTCGCGGGTGTTCAGCGCCGACAGAAACGAAGCCATCGTATAGGCGTGCGCGTAATGCAGTTCCACGCCATCGAACCCGGCCTGTTCGGCGCGCACGGCGGCGGCGGCAAAAATGTCCGGCAGCACGTGCGGCAACTCGCGAATGTGCGCATGCTGCGTGTCCGTCACCCGCTCGCGCGCCCCGCGGCGCAGTTCATCGAGTTCGCGTTCGTCGAGAACCGTGGCGAGTTCGTCATCGGACAGCTGCATGAGCCGATCGCGCACGGACTGTTCCCCGGCATGCGGCAGGTGCAGGCGTTCGCGATGCCGCCCGGTGACGCGGAGAAAACGCTGAAAGTATTTTTCCGGTTCGGGCCGGCGGCGGATCGAAAGAAAATCGATCAGCTGTATAAACACGCGGGTATGGCCTTCACTCGCCTCGCGTACGGCCGCGACGAGCCGCCGGAGACCGTCGATGAAACGGTCGTCGCCGATCCTGAGCAGGGGTCCGGAAGGGATGTCACGCACGCCCGTGGCTTCGACCACGATCGCACCCGGCCGGCCCTCGGCGAAGCGCCGGTACCAGTCGATCACGTCGTCGCTCGCAAAACCCTCGTCCGTGGCCCGCCACGGCACCATGGCCGGCACCCAGGTGCGCTGTTCGAGCGCCAGCCGGGCGAAATCGAGCGGCTGGAACAGCCGCGCGGCCGCGGCCGCCTCGGCATCGGGCCAAGTACCGCCCGTGGCGGTATAACGAATTCTCTCGGCGGGCTTCCACATCGTATTGCATGCCTCGGCGGTGGCTGGCTGCGGAAATCTCGCGCGTGCCCAACGACCCCGTTGAACCGTAAATCCGTGCGCCGCGTATCGTGAAGGAGCCTCCCGACGCGAACGTCCGGTGCGCTTGAAGAACTATAATTTTAAGTTAAAATATTTACAACTTAAAATATCCCGCCGGCAACCCGGCAACGAGCAGGGCGGTAATCGAGCATGAAAGTATCTGTGATCGGCGGTGGCCCCGGCGGGCTCTATTTCGCGATTCTCGCGAAAAAGCACTGGCCCGACTGGCGCATTGATGTCTATGAGCGCAACCGGCCGGACGACACGTTCGGTTTCGGGGTCGTGTTCTCCGATCAGACACTCGGCTTCCTCGACGAATACGATAATCCGTCCTACGAATCCATTCGCCGCAGTTTCGCCTACTGGGACGACGTCGACGTGCACTACCAGGGTCACGTACTGCGTTGCGGCGGCAACGGCTTCTGCGGCACTTCGCGTCTGAAGCTGCTGCAATTACTCGGCGCGCGCGCGGCCGAACTCGGGGTCGCGATCCACTTCGAGCACGAGGTGAACGATATCGCGGAGTTCGCCGACAGCGATCTGATCATCGCGGCCGACGGCATTGCGAGCGTCATCCGCGACAAGTACGCCGAGGACTTCGGCACGGACATCCAGATCCGGCGCAATTATTTCTGCTGGCTCGGTTCGACCCGCCCGCTCGATGCGTTCAAGTATTTTTTCCGCGAAACCGAACACGGCATCATCGTCATGCACGCCTACCAGTACGAACAGGGGCGCAGTACCTGGGTGTGTGAAATGCAGCCGCAGACGTGGGCCGGATTCGGGTTCGGCGAGCTGTCCGAGCAACAGTGCGCGACGGTCCTCGAACGAATCTTCGCCGAGGAGCTCGACGGCCATCCCCTGATCACGAACCGTTCGCTGTGGCGCCAGTTCCCCGAGGTGCGCAACAAGACCTGGGTCAGGGACAACATCGTGCTGCTCGGCGATTCGCAACACACCGCGCATTTCTCCATCGGGTCCGGCACGAAGCTCGCGATGGAGAGCGCGATTGCCCTGTATGAATCGATCAAGTCTGAGCGTGATCTGCCGGCGGCGCTGGCGGCGTTCGACGAGGACCGCCGTCCGGCGGTTGAAATCACGCAGCATGCCGCGGACGTCTCGCTCGCGTGGTTCGAGACGATGGACGAACACTGGAACGTGGAACCGGAGAAGTTCGCGTTCCAGGTGATGTCGCGTTCGAAGCAGATCACGTATGAAAACCTGCGCCTGCGGGACCCGGATTTCGTCGCGAGCGTCGAACGCGGGTTCATCGCCGCCCAGCGTGCCGCCGGCTACGTCGTGGCGAACGACACGCCGCCGATGTTCGCCCCGTTTCGTCTGCGCGAACTCGAACTCGCGAACCGGGTCGTCATGTCGCCGATGGCGCAATATTCCGCCATCGACGGCATGCCGACGGACTGGCACCTCGTGCATTACGGCAGTCGCGGGATCGGTGGCGCCGGACTCATCTATACCGAGATGACATGCCCGGCGCCGGATGCGCGGATCACGCCGGGGTGCGCCGGGATCTGGAATACGGCGCAAGCCGACCAGTGGCAACGGATCACGCAATTCGTCCACGCGAACGGCAACGCGAAGATGTGCCTGCAGCTTGGCCACGCGGGACGCAAGGGCTCCACCCGGCGCGCCTGGGACGGCATGGACCTGCCGCTGGAGGAAGGGAACTGGCCAATCGTGTCGGCCTCGGCGATTCCGTATCGCCCCGAGAGCGCCACCCCGGCGGTCCTCGACCGTGCCGGCATGGAACGCATCACGGCCGAGTTCGTCCAGTCGGCCCGCTACGCGGACGCGGCGGGATTCGACATGCTCGAACTGCATGCAGCGCACGGCTACCTGCTCGCGAGCTTCATTTCACCGCTGACGAACAGTCGCGACGACGACTACGGCGGTTCGATCGAAAACCGCATGCGCTTCGTGCTCGAAGTATTCCGCGCGATGCGCGACGTGTTTCCCGCGCACAAACCGATGTCGGTGCGCCTGTCGGCGAGCGACTGGTTCGCGGGCGGTATCACCGAAGACGAACTCGTCGTCGCCGCGCGGCTGCTGAAGGACGCCGGGGTCGATGTGATCAATGTGTCGACGGGGCAGACGGTCAGCTACGAACAACCCGTGTACGGACGCATGTTCCAGGTATCGTTCGCCGACAAGGTGAAGCACCGGGTCGGGATCCCGGTGATCGTCGCCGGGAATATCACGAACGCCGATCAGGTGAACACGATCGTGCTGTCCGGACGCGCGGATCTCGTCGCCCTCGCACGCCCGCACCTGACGAATCCGAATTTCACGCTCGAAGCGGCGGCGCGCTACGGCTATCGCGATCAGTACTGGCCGGATCCGTACCAGTCCGGCAAATTCCAGGCTTATCTGATCGGTGAGCGCGAAGCCGAAGAAGAGCGCGATATGCAACTCGCACTGAAACCGCCGAGCCACGAAATCAAGGATGACTGACACGCACCGCCGCTGGCGGGCGCGTGAACGGTGTGAGGCTTGGCTCTATACTCAGTTGTCCACGCCCTGAACGCGAAAAAAAGAGGTTACCGATGGCCGCCCAGACATTACTCGACCTGATCACCGGACTCAGCGCCGGCTCCATCCGTATCGTCGATCTGACCCAGCCGCTGCATGAAAAAACCCCGTTGCTGCAACTGCCGCCGGAATTTGGCCGTAGCTGGCCGTTCAAACTCGAGAAGATCTCCGAATACGACGACCTCGGACCCGCGTGGTACTGGAACAATTTTTCCTGCGGGGAACACACCGGTACGCACTTCGATGCGCCGATCCACTGGGTGACGGGCAAGGACCACGAGAACAACGCCACCGACACGATCCCGAGCGACGCGTTTATCGGTGCCGCGTGCGTGATCGACGCCGCGGCCGAATGTCGCGCGAACCCGGATTTCCTCGTCGACGCCGCCTACCTGAAGCAATGGGAAGCGCAGCACGGCACGATTCCGGAGAACGCCTGGGTGCTGTTCCGCACGGACTGGTCGAAGAAATATGACAGCGACGAATACCTCAATATGAAAGAGGACGGTGCTCACACGCCGGGCTGGGCTCCGGATGCGATCCGCTACCTCGCCGAGGAACGCAACGTGAAAGGCGCCGGGGTGGAAACCGTAGGCACGGACGCGGGACAGGCTTTCGGACTCGATCCGCAACTGCCGTGCCACAACCTGATGCACGGCTCGAACAAGTACGGGCTCGCCGCGTTGTGCAACCTCGATCAACTGCCGCCGACCGGCGCGATCGTGATCGCGGCGCCACTGAAAATACAGAACGGATCCGGCAGCCCGTGCCGCGCCTTCGCGCTCGTCCCGTCCTGATCACCGCACCGGTACCGGAGTAAGCACGCATGGCAGAACGTTCGTTTGCCGAAGAGGTGAAGAAGCTCCGCCTCGGCGAAGGGGAGGTCTTTCACGGCGAGGGCATACTCGCGGTAACGAAAGCGCTGCTGCAGTCCGGCGTCGCCTATGTCGGCGGCTACCAGGGAGCGCCAATATCACATCTGATGGACGTGCTCGGCGACGCCCAGCAACAGGGCATCCTGAAAGAACTCGACGTTCACTTCGAATCGAGCGCCTCGGAAGCCGCCGCCGCGGCGATGCTCGCGGCATCCGTGAATTACCCGCTGCGCGGCGCCGTCGCGTGGAAATCGACGGTCGGCACGAACGTCGCTTCGGACGCGCTCGCGAATCTCGCGTCCGGCGGGGTCACGGGCGGTGCCATGGTCATCGTCGGCGAGGATTACGGCGAAGGCTCCTCGATCATGCAGGAACGCACGCACGCGTTCGCGATGAAGTCACAGATCTGGCTGCTCGACCCGCGCCCGAACCTCGAAAGCATCGTCGCGATGGTCGAACACGGCTTCGCGCTGTCGGAAGAAAGTCATACGCCGGTCATGCTCGAACTGCGGATCCGCGCGTGCCATCTGCACGGCCGTTTCGTCGCCCGCGCGAACCGTCGACCCGAACCCGGTTTGCGCGCGGCGATGGAACACCCCGTGCGCGATACGAGTCGCATCGTACTGCCGCCGGCGAGCTTCACGCACGAACACGAGAAGATCAACGAACGCTGGCCGGCCGCCGTCGCGTATATCAAGCGTCACGGGCTGAATGAAACGTTCGCCGGCGACGTCGACGATATCGGACTCATCATGCAGGGCGGCATGTACAACTCCGTGTACCGCGCACTCGAGATCCTCGGTCTTGCCGACAGCTACGGCAACGGGCGCCTGCCGGCCTATGTCATGAACGTTACCTATCCGTTGATCGATGATGAACTCGTCGCGTTCTGCGCCGGCAAGCGGGCCGTACTGCTGATCGAGGAAGGTCAGCCCGAATACATCGAGCAGGCCCTGAACACGATCCTGCGCCACGCGGACGTGCAAACGCGCGTGCATGGCAAGGACGTGCTGCCCCGCGCCGGTGAACTCACGGGACAAGTACTGCTCGACGGCATCAGCGCGTTCCTGCGCCAGCAGGCGCCGGAACTCGTGCCATCGGATACGAGCGCGCGCGACACCGCGCTGGCCGCCGGCAAGGCCGCGGGCGCCGCGCTCGCGAACGTCGTCCCGCCCCGCCCGCCGGGTTTTTGCACCGGTTGCCCGGAGCGTCCCGTGTTCACCGCGATGAAGCTGATCCAGCGCGAACTCGGCGATTTTCACGTCTCCTGCGACATCGGCTGCCACCTGTTCTCGATCCTGCCGCCGTTCAATATCGGCAACACGACGATGGGCTACGGGCTCGGCGCGTCCGGCGGCGCGGCGTTCAACGTCGCCTCCGACAAACGCACGATCAGCGTCATGGGTGACGGCGGTTTCTGGCACAACGGGCTGACGAGCGGCATCGGCAACGCCGTGTTCAACGAGAACGACAACGTGATCGTGATCGTCGACAACGGCTATTCCGCCGCGACCGGCGGCCAGGACATTCTGTCCTCGCTCGCCGAGAATCCCGCGCGCAGCACGAAAAACCCGATCGCGAAAGCGGTCAAAGGGGTCGGCGCGAAATGGGTGAAGACCGTGCACACCTACGATCTCGCGAAAATGACCCGCACCCTGCGCACGGCGCTGACGACCCCGGCGAAGGGACCGAAAGTGATCATCGCGCGCTCGGAATGCATGCTTAACCGGCAGCGCCGCGAGAAACCGCTGTTCAATCAGCGACGCAAGGACGGCGAACGGGTCGTGCGCGAACGCTTCGGCGTCGATCCGGACACGTGCACCGGCGATCACTCCTGCATCCGCCTGTCGGGCTGCCCGTCGCTCACGATCAAGGACAACCCGGATCCATTGCGCAGCGATCCCGTCGCCTACGTCGATAATTCCTGTGTCGGCTGCGGCGTGTGCGGGGAAATCGCGCACGCGGCCGTGTTGTGTCCGTCGTTCTACCGCGCCGACATCGTGTACAACCCGAGCCCGCGCGACCGCTGGCTCGAACGCGTGCGCCGACGCGTGATCGGCTACCTGCAGGATCGGCGCGAGCGGCAACTCGCGCGCCACGCGTTCTGACCATGGGCGGTGCAGCGGAGCAACGCACGCGGATTACGCTCGCCATCGCCGCGATGGGCGGCCAGGGCGGCGGCGTACTCGCGGACTGGATCGTCGCCATCGCGGAACAATCCGGTTACTTCATCCAGACGACGTCGGTGCCCGGGGTCGCGCAACGCACCGGCGCGACGATCTACTATCTCGAACTGTTCCCGGAATCGCCGGACGGGGATCTCCCGATCCTCGGACTCATGCCGATCCCGGGCGACGTCGACATCGTCGTCGCGGCGGAACTCGCGGAAGCGGGTCGCGCCGTGCAGCGCGGTATCGTCACCCCCGACCGCACCACCCTGATTGCCTCGACCCATCGCGCGTACGCCTATGCGGAGAAAAGCGCGCTCGGTGACGGCCGCATTTCCACCGACGAGACGGCCGCGGCCATCCGTGACGCGGCGCGGAAGCTGATCAGTTTCGACATGCAGGCGCTCGCCGAAGCGCACGGCACGGTCATCAGCGCCACGCTGTTCGGTGCGCTCGCCGGCAGCGGCGCGCTGCCGTTTACGCGGGCACAGTTCGAAGCGGCTATCACCGGTACCGGCAAGGCCGTGGAAGCGAACCTCGCCGCGTTCGCCGCGGCCTGTGAACGCGCCGCGAACCCCGATGCGCCACCGCTCGCGGCGCCGGATGCGGACCCGGTCGCAGAAGTCGCACCGCAGCGCGACGTCGCGCCGGACATCGCGCGGCTCGTGCGCCGCATCGACGACGAACTCCCGGCCGCGATCACGGCGACCGCCCGTCACGGCCTGCGCCGGGCGCTGGATTATCAGGACGCGGCCTACGGCGCGCAGTACCTGGACCGTCTCGCGCAGTTCTCGCGTCACGTGCACGCCGTCGCGCCGGACCGGGATCACGATCCGCTGCTGCAGGCATTCGCCCGTCATCTCGCGTTGTGGATGACGTATGAGGACACGATCCGGGTCGCGGATCTGAAGATCCGGCGTCGGCGGTTTGAACGTTGCCGCGAAGAAGTTCGCGCCGGCGACGATGAAATCGTACACCTGACGGAATTCATGCACCCGCGCATCGAGGAAGTCGCCGACACGCTGCCGGCGCCGCTGGGTCGGTGGCTGCTCGGTAACGAATCACTGCAACGCCTGCTGAGCGGCACGCTGTTGCGGGAGCGAAAAATTCACACGACAAAACTCGGCGGGTTTTGCCTCATGTATGGCCTGTCCGCGCTGCGGCGGTTTCGTGGTTCGACCCTGCGCTTTGTCACGGAACAACAGCGCATCGAGGCCTGGCTTGCGCGCCTCGAGACGCTGGCAGCGACGAATTACCCGGCCGCGCTCGAAGTCGTGCTGTGTCAGAACCTGATCAAGGGTTACAGCGACACGCACGCGCGCGGTCTCGCAAACTTCAACCGGATCATGGAAACCCTCGATCGCCGCGGGCTCGATCAGATCGCCGCGGACACCGTGCGCGCGCTCAGAAACGCCGCCCTCGCGGACGAATACGGCAAACAGCTCGACGCGGAGCTCGCGCGCGTCGCCTGAGCTGCCCCGGGCGCCGGCCCGGTGCGCGAAAGCAGACGGTGAAATCAGGCACCGTCGTCATGCACCACGCGCAGCGCCGCGAAACGATCCGCGGCCAGGGTGAAACAGAACACGGTGCCGCCGTCAGGCGCCGGTTCGAACCAGATCCGGCCGCCGTGGCGCTCGACGATGCGCTTGCACACGGACAGGCCTATCCCGGTGCCGGGATAGTCCGCGCGGCTGTGCAGGCGCTGGAAGATTTCGAACACGCGGTCGGACTGTTCCACGTCGATGCCGATACCGTTGTCGCGCACGCAAAATACGGTGTCGTCGTCGCGGGTTTCCGTATAAACGCGGATGCACGGGCGCTCGCTGCCGTGATACTTGATCGCGTTACCAATCAGATTCTGCAGCAAGCGGTGAAGTTGTCCGGCATCGCCGCGAACCACCGGCAGGTCACCGCACTCGATGCGCGCACCGGAATCGTCGATCGCGAGTTGCAGCGTCTGCATCACCCGCGCCATGAGCGCGGCGAGATCCACCGGGATCTCGTCGATATCCTGGCGTCCGAGCCGCGAGTACGTCAGTAAATCGCGGATCAATTGCTGCATGCGCTGGGCGCCGTCGAACGCAAACTGGAGATATTCGCGCGCCGTGTCGTCGAGCTGATCGCTGTACTTCTTCTGCAATAGCTGAGTAAAACTCGCGACCATACGCAGGGGTTCCTGCAGATCGTGCGATGCGACGTAGGCGAAGCGTTCGAGTTCGATGTTCGAGCGCTTCAGCGCCTCGTTCGTTTCGAGGATCGTCACTTCCGCTGCTTTCTGCTCGCTGATATCGAGAATGATGCCGGCAACCTTGAGCGGGGCGCCGCTTGCATCGAATTCCGTGATGTTGCCGCGCGAGAGCACCCAGACCCAGTGACCGTCCTTGTGTCGCATGCGACAGTCGCGAAGATACTGTTGCGAAATACGGGACAGGTTCTCGTCGAGCGCGGCCAGCGTCGGCTCGAGATCATCCGGATGCGCGAACCGTTGCCACGTGTCGAACGTCACCGGCTCGAGTTCTGCGCGCGTATAGCCGAGTATCGCGGCCCAGCGCTCGTTGATCCCGACCTCGCCGGTGGCGACATTCCATTCCCAGGTGCCGACGGCGGTCGCCTCGATCACATTGCGCAGACGTTGTTCCTGGCGACGGGTTTCCGCCTGCAGCGCAACCATGTTCGTGATGTCGACGGAATACGACACGAGATGGCATGTCTCGCCCGGGATTTCCAGGCATGAGACATAGGTCTGCAGCCAGATCACATCACCGGATTTCGTGATCGCCCGATACGGATCGAGTGTGCGTTGTGATCCGGGTTTGCGCTGCAGGGCGTTCACCTGCGCGGAGACCCGCTCGACATCATCCGGATGCACGAAGTCGACGAGTCGCACCGCGTTGCTCGCGAACTCGTCGGTGGCATAACCCGTGATCGATTCGGCGTTCGGCGAAACGTATTCGATCGGCCAGCCCGGACCATCACGCCAGCGCATGACCAGGGTCGGGCCGGCGACGAATATCTGCCGTTCTTCCTCGAGCGCGCGCTGGGTCTTCACCTCGACCGTGCGATCGACGGCAATCGCGAGCGTCGATGCGGCGTTGCCGTCGTCGTCGCGCAGCAGCGAGTTGTACCACGATACATGGATCGTCTCGCCGGATTTCGTCAGGTTGCGGTGAAACAGGCGATAGGCGGTGACTTCCTGGTTTTCCACCTGCCCGAACGCATCGGTGACAAGGCTGATATCGTCCGGATGGATCATGCCGACCTCCATCGGCGTCAGCCCCATAACCTCGTCGGCGGTCCAGCCGAATAATTCCGCGCATTTCGGCGACCAGGTGACGATGCGAAAATCGCGGTCGACCTCGACCACCCCGGCCGCGGTATTGTCGATGTGGTAGGACAACTGTTTCAGCGCGAGCGCGGCCTCGCGTTCGCTCGCTTCGCGCTGAAGCGCATGCCCCACCTGGACGCCGACGAACGCGAGCAACTCGAGCATACGGTCGGAGAATCGTATTGGCGCGCCGGCATAGAATTCAAAAACCGCGACGACGCGCCCGTCGAGTTCGAGCGGGAACGCCGCTGCGCCTTCGAGGCCGAATGAGCGCAGCGCGTTATCGGCTGCGTGGTCGTCACACGGCGCCGCGAGTGACCAGGCGCGTCCGGCAACACCGCAGTCATCATCGCGGTGCGCAAACGCCTCGAGCAGCGCCGTGCGCTGCGCGTCCGTGCCCGGCGCAACGACGATCCCGGACGACACGAGGGCGTCACCGCCGGCATCAGGCAGGGACACGTGACCGCACGGCCACTCCATGTACTGACACACGAGCTGGAGACAGGCCGACATCGCCAGACGCGCATCCGCGGCTTCGTTCACCGCCACCGCGACCCGCTGCAGCAAACCGATGGTGCGGGCCTGCGCAAGCAATTCCTGTTCGTTACGCTTGCTGTCCGTGATGTCGATCGAGATCGAACCGCAACCGGCGATCGCGCCACCCGTTTCGCGTACCGGGAAGCGCGTTACCCACATCGTCGTATCCCCGGACGGGCCGCCGACGATCTCGCGATCGACGATAATGCCCTTCTCGATGACCTGTTTCTCATCGTCGGGCGTGCCGGCAATGGCACTGCGCTCAACGCCGAGTTCCGCGGGGGTGCGACCGCGCAGCACATCGCGGTCACGGCCGACGGCGTGCGCGAAATTCTCATTGACGAGCGTGTAGCGGCCGTCACGATCCTGCACCGCGATATTCGCCGGTACGTGTTCGACGAACGACTCGAGCATCAGCTGCAGCGCGCGGTTGTTCTCGACCGCGCGATGCTCCGCGTCAATATCGACCACCTGCGTTGCCCAGTACACGAGCTCATCGCCTTCGAATACACCGCTGACGTGCACGCGCACCCAGAACACCTTGCCATTGCGGTGAATGTAGCGTTTCTCGAGGCTGAAGCGGCGAATGATGCCGGCCTTGAGCCGTCCGAGCTCGTAGTCGTCCCGATCACGATCGTCGGGATGCGTGACGTCCGCGAACCCCATATCGATCAGCTCGTCGACCGCGTAGCCGAGCATCGACGCGTAAGCTTCGTTCACCCGCAACCAGCGCCCGTTCAGATCCGACAGCGACATGCCGACCGCGGCCTGATCGACGAGGACGGCATACGCCTGCGCGTGATCGGCGATCAGCGGATCGGTCGCGCCGGGGTTTGGCCGCGGCAGCAGCGACACGACGAGACGACGCTCGCCGGCGTACCAGTAATCACTGCACGACATCGTCACGGCGCGCGGCGTGCCCGCGCCGGTCGTGAGTACGAGATCGGTACCGGCCGCCGCCGTCGCGTCGCCGGCTTCCAGCAGCAGGTGTTCGACCCGGGCGCGGGTGTGGGACGAGGCCGTACTCGGCAACCACTCGTGCCAGTGGCTGCCTTCGAGTTCCGCACGCGGGCGCGCGAACAAGCGCACGGCTGCCGGGTTCGCGGACAACACGGTGCCGGCGCTCGACAGCGTCAGCAGCGCGCCGGGTGACGCGGCGAGAATCGCGGTCAGTTCATCGGGGATCGGGGCAACGACGGCCATGCTTTCAGGCGCAGTCGCAGGGCCGCGGAGCGGGGACGGATTTCAGGGGGCAACTCATGCCCTAGATAGCGGCCCCGACCGGGATATTTTTAGGCGCCCGCGCGTCGCCGCGAAACCCGCGGCGCGCGGCTTTCGCAGCCGCGCTTCACAGATCGAACGCGGCCGCGAAATCCGTTGGCTTAAGCTTGTCGAACTCGTCGAAATTCGTCAGCGCGGCACGCATGTCCGGGGGTATTTTCGCCGCTTTCAGGGTGCCGTCGTCATTGATGTGCGCATACACGCGGGTACCCAGGCCTTCGCACACCGGCGCCCCGCTTTGCGCATTTACGCAACGCGTCTTCCAGTGCAGCGTGCTGTCGCCCATTTTCTGCAACTTGATGATGCTGAGCACGCGCTCGCCGTAGGCCGCCGGCCCGATAAAGCGAAAATGCACTTCGCCCATGACGAACGTCGTGCGATCCTGCGCAATCATGACGTCGATGGGGTAACCGAGATGACGGAACAGCTCGTGTTCCGTATCGTTGAACCACGACAGCATCCGTGGATAGTAGACGAGTCCGAACGGGTCGGATTCGCCCCAGTTCACGGTCAGCTCACGCCAGTACATCATCATTGTGTAGCCGTTCGGTTTTTTATTCGGGGATCACTGCTGTCGCTTCGATCTCGACTTTCGCGCGATCTTCGACGAGCGCGACGACCTGGACGAGCGCCATGACGGGAAAATGGTAACCCATCACTTCGCGATAAGCCTGACCGACGGCTTTCGCGCTCGCGAGATATTCCGCCTTGCTCGTGACATACCACGTCAGCCGGACGATATGTTCCGGCGCGGCGCCGGCTTGTGCCAGCACCGCCACGATATTCTTCAGCGCCTGATGCGTCTGCTCCGCGAAGTCATCGCTCGCGAACTCTTCGCGCTCGTTCCAGCCGATCATGCCGCCAACGTAGATCTGGCGGCCGCGAGCGGCGATCCCGTTCGCGTAACCTTTCGGTTGCGGCCAGCCGGGCGGTTGTAATACCTGCAGTGGAGAGTTCGGGGTGCGGCTCGATGCGGCCATGTGTACTCGGCTCCCTGGCTTGAGGGTGGGACCGGCACGGCGGACAGGCCGCCGGTGGCGGGCTCCCCGGGTCGTGCGGAAAAAACTATTTTAACTTGTATTGTTTCAAGATTAAAATTTTTCATCTACTATCAATTTAGCGTCCCACCGGAGTCTCCCTGATATGACTGTTGCCCACGAAGCCGGCCCGCATCTCGTCGCCGACAAACACGTTGTCGTCACCGGCGGCGCGCGCGGGATCGGACGCGCGATCGCCACTGTGCTGCACGCACACGGCGCCCGCGTCATGCTGATGGGGCGCAACGAATCGGCGCTCGCCGAAACCGCCGAAGCACTGCCCGGAACGCGGTGGCTCAGCATCGACGTGACGGATTCACAATCCGTGCGCACCGCGTTCGAGGCGGCAAAAACGTCGTGGGGCGCGGTCGAAATTCTCGTCAACAATGCCGGCGCCGCGGCCAGTGCACCGTTCGCGAAAACGGACCGCACGCTGTGGGACAGCATGCTCGCGGTCAATCTGACGGGCATGTTCGAATGCCAGCAAGCGGTACTTCACGATATGCGCACGGCGAAGTTTGGCCGCATCGTCAATATCGTCAGTACGGCCGGACTCATCGGCTATGCCTACGTCGCCGCGTATTGTGCCGCGAAACACGGCGCCATCGGCCTGACCCGCGCGCTCGCGCTCGAGACCGCGCGCGACGGGATCACGGTCAACGCGGTCTGCCCCGGCTTCACGCAAACGGATTTACTCGAGGATTCGCTTAAGAACATCATGGACACGACCGGCCGCTCACGCGCGGACGCGGAGAAATCCCTGCAGGCCGTGAACCCGCAACGCCGTTTCATCCAGCCGGAGGAAGTTGCCGCGACCGTCGCGTGGCTGTGCTCCGCCGGCGCCGGCAGCATCACAGGACAGTCGATCGCGGTGGCCGGGGGAGAAGTGATGTGAACGCGCCGGGCGCGGAGGCGAAAGCGGCGGGCTCACGCGGCAAGCAGTCACTGCGCCTGTGGCTGCGCCTGCTCGCTTGCGAGAACCTCATCGAACAAACGGTCCGCACCCGATTACGCGTCGCGTTCGACATCACGCTGCCGCAATTCGATGTGTTGTCGGAACTCGAGCACGCGGGCAACGCCCTGACGATGTCGCAACTGTCGCAAAAGCTGATGGTTTCGAACGGCAACGTGACCGGCGTTGTCGATCGCCTCGAACGCGACGGCCTCGTGCGCCGGCGCGCCTCGTCTACCGACCGTCGCGTGCAGTACATCGAACTGACCGAACAGGGCGTTTCGCTGTTTCGTGACATCGCGAGCGAACACGAACGCTGGATCGAAAACCTGCTCGGCGACCTGAGCGCGAACGAGATCAAAACCCTGATCGCGGGACTCGGGAAAGCGAAGGACTCGATCGCGGCGCGACTCGCTACGAACTGATCCGGCGGCCCCCGTCGATCCCACTAACGGAGACCTGAACCATGAACCTGTCCGACCTCAAGCCGGCGCATTTCCGCTGGGATTACACCGCTGGCGTCGCCACGATCACGCTGAACCGGCCGGAGCGGAAAAATCCGCTGACGTTCCAGTCCTACGCGGAGTTGCGCGATACGTTTCGTGATTTGAACTATGCCGACGATGTCCACGCGGTCGTGATCACGGGCGCGGCGGGTAATTTCTCGTCCGGCGGCGACGTCCACGACATCATCGGACCGCTGACGAAAATGGACATGAAGGGCCTGATGGAATTCACCCGCATGACCGGCGATGTGGTCAAGGCCATGCGCGCATGCCCGCAACCGATCATCGCCGCAATCGACGGCATCTGCGCCGGCGCGGGCGCGATCCTCGCGATGGCATCCGATATGCGTCTCGGCACGGCACGCAGCAAGACGGCGTTCCTGTTCTCACGCGTCGGCCTCGCCGGCTGCGACATGGGCGCATGCGCGATCCTGCCCCGCATCATCGGCCAGGGCCGCGCCGCGGAACTGCTGTTCAGCGGTCGTTCGATGAGCGCCGAGGAAGGTGAGCGCTGGGGATTCTTCAATCGCCTCGTCGAGCCGGATGACGTCGTTGCCGAAGCGCAGGCGATGGCCGCGCGCCTCGTCGAAGGTCCGACGTTCGCGAACGGCATGACGAAAACGATGTTGAACCAGGAATGGAACATGTCGATCGATCAGGCCGTCGAAGCGGAAGCGCAGGCACAGGCGATTTGCATGCAGACGCAGGATTTCCACCGCGCCTACAACGCGTTCGTGGCGAAGCAAAAGCCCGTGTTCGAGGGTAACTGATGGCCGACCGCTCGTTCCTCGACTGGCCGTTTCTCGATGATCACCATCGCGTGCTCGCGCACGAACTCGACACGTGGTGCAGCACGAACCTCGCCACGATCGATCACGACGACATCGATGCGGCATGCCGCGATCTCGTGGCGAAGCTCGCCGCGGGCGGCTGGCTGGAACACGCAACACTCGCGCCGGAGGCGGCGCCCGGGAGCAAACTCGATGTGCGCGCGCTGTGCCTGATCCGGGAAACGCTCGCGCGTCACGACGGGCTCGCGGACTTCGCGTTCGCGATGCAGGGGCTCGGGTCCGGCCCGGTCGCGCTGTTCGGGTCGCCGGAACAGCGCGCAATCCTCGGCGCCGTCCGTCGCGGTGAGAAGATCGCGGCGTTTGCCTTGTCCGAGCCGGACGCCGGTTCGGATGTTGCCGCGATGTCGACGACGGCGCGACGCGACGGCGATGAATTCGTCGTCAACGGCTCGAAGACCTGGATCTCGAACGGCGGCATCGCGGATTTCTATGTCGTGTTCGCGCGCACGGACGACGCACCGGGCGCGAAAGGAATTTCCGCGTTTTACGTCCCGGCAACGACCCCCGGTCTCGACATCGCCGAGCGCATCGAGGTGATCGCACCGCACCCGCTCGCGACGCTCACGTTCAGTGACATGCGGATCCCGGTCGCGAATCTGATCGGCGAACCCGGTCATGGTTTCAGGGTCGCGATGGCGACACTCGATATTTTCCGCTCGACGGTTGGCGCGGCGGCACTCGGTTTCGCCCGCCGGGCGCTCGATGAAGCGCTTGCCTATACGCGCTCGCGCAAGATGTTCGGCGGCACGCTGTCCGATCTCGATCTGACCCGCGCGCACCTCGCGGAAATGGCGCTCGATATCGACGCGGCGGCGTTGCTGATCTACCGCGCGGCGTGGACGAAAGATTGCGTCGCCGATCGCGTAACCCGCGAGGCCGCGATGGCGAAGCTGTATGCGACGGAATCGGCGCAGGGCGTCATCGACAAGGCCGTGCAGATGTTCGGCGGCCTCGGCGTGAAGTCGGGTACGAAAGTCGAGACCCTGTACCGCGAGATCCGCGCCTTGCGGATCTACGAGGGCGCCTCCGAGGTGCAGAAGCTGATTATCGGACGCACGCTGCTCGCGCCGTAATTCCGCGACCGCGCCTAGCGGCTCGCCGTCACGGTCGCCGTGTCGATGTTTTGCACGACCCGGGAGCGCGCGAGATAGGCTTCGAGCTTCAGGTTCTGCGCGAGGACGGGAAACGGAATGCCGCGCCGCTCGGCAACGACCCGGGTGACGACCGCCTGATCGATTTTCGCCGTCTCGCGACCCGCGCGCACGAGCGCCGCCGCGATCACGCGTTCGGCCTCGTCGGCCAGGTCGCGTTCGTCTTCCGCGAGTGGCGCATGGACTTCAAGATACAGTTCCCCGTCGCGCCAGCCGGCGAGCGCGGGCTGGTTCACGATCCTCACCGGGGTCTGCCGCGGCACGCGTTCGAACAGGGTCTCGATGTCTTCCGGGTACATGCGGATGCAGCCGTGGCTCACGCGCAGGCCAACCCCCGCGGGCTTGTTCGTGCCGTGGATCAGGTAGCCCGGTAGCGCGAGTTGCAGCATGTGACGTCCGAGCGGATTGTCCGGCCCGGCCGGCACGACGCTCGGCAGCGGATCACCGAGTTCCGCGTGTTCCGCGCGGATCGACTTCGGCGGATACCAGGCCGGATCGACGACTTTCTGGATCACCTTCGTCGCCCCGAGCGGGGTCGCCCAGCCTTCGCGGCCGATCCCGATCGGGTAGCTCGACACGGTCAGCGGGACATCCGGCCCGGTGCTCTCACGCGTGCCGTACAGCAGGCGCATGCTCGGCAGGTTGATCACGATGCCGTCGCGCGGCGCATCCGGCATCACGCTCATCGTCGGCAAAAACACGGGTGAGCCTGCGCCCGGCAGCCACGGATCGACGGCCGGGTTCGCGTCACGCAATTCCTGGTAACCGAGATTGTGCCGGCGGGCGAGTTCGGAGAACGTGTTCTCGTGGCGCGCAAACAGCACCTGGGTCGCGCCAAGCACCTCCGCGGTCGGTGCGACCGCGGCGAAGTAGCGCGTGCCGAGCGGCGCCAGCCGAGGCGCGTCCGGATCGGGGGCGGACGGATCGCGCGGCAGGGCAATCTCGACGCTCGTGGTCGGCCCGTAGCCCGGCAGCAGCGAACAGCCGCTGAGTGCGGCAAGGATTATTACCGCGAACGCTATGCTGGAAAGTCGCGAAATTCCGGTCACGCGCTCAGTATAGCTGATGCGCGCCGCGGGCATGGCCATCCCGCAACACCGCGACGTTAAGCTGCCACTCACAACAATCCGGCGCGTTACGCGCCACCGTTCGAACCGACGGGCCGTTCCTGGAACGAAATCCGCGGACCAAACTGACCCACGTCAGAAAATCGCGGTAATTTTTCCCGCTTTCGGGCGCCGGCCCGCGCCCTGGCCTGATTGATTGACTATTATTACTAAATAAAGCCGGGTTACACGGCCGCACATCATTTTGGGCAATCGGACCCTCGGAGTAGTCACATGACACGGAGAAATTTAACCATCGGGGAACGCTGCCACAGTTCCCGCGCCATTTTACTTGCGCTTCTGGGACTCGGGATCGCGTTCGCCACTACGGCGGGTGCCGCTGTAACCAGCACGTTCGACACTGATGCTGATGGCTGGGTCGGGATTAGCTGTCCAAACCCGGGACTCGTCTGCGGCGACACACTGCTCGGCCCGGGCAAGTTCTCGTACGAGCCGAACGGCGGCAGCTCCGGCGTCGATCCGGACGGCTTCATCAAGAGCACGGATCCGGATTCCGGTAACGCCGCGCGGATCTTCGCACCGGAGAAATTCAACAATGCGCTTGCGCTGAACAAACGACTGACGTTCGACCTGACGATCTTTCCGGATCCGCTTGGCGGCACGACGATCGACCAGATCCCGCCGCCGATCCTGTCGATCGCAGGTGCGGGCAGAGTACTCGTTTACGCCGGAGCTATCCCGGGGTTTAATTCCTGGTCCTCATACGACGTGCTGTTAAACAACACGGGTAACACGCCGGGTACGGAAGACAGCTGGGTTGTTTTCAGCGGGGGCCCGACTCCGAACGCCGCGATTGAAGCGGATTTCCTTGCCGTTTTTGCCGACGCTGATGCACGGCTGTCCATCACCGGCGAGTTCATCAACGATGGTGAAGGGCTGTTCGACAGTGTCGGCCTGGATAATGTGAATCTCGTACCGATCCCGGCCGCGTTACCGCTACTCGCATCGGCGCTGTTCGGAATAGGCTTCGCACGTCGGGCCAGCGCGCAACGGTAATCACGGGGAACACAAAAAAAACGGCGGGTCATACCGCCGTTTTTTTTCCGTCAATACCCGACGAACTCAGCCCCGCACAAGACGCAACGCCGGCAGGGTCAGCGTCGAATCGATATCAATAAACTCGACCTTGACGGGGGCCCCGATGGCGAGCTGACTTGCATCGTTGTCGGTCAGGGGTACCTGGACCCGGATCCCGTCGCCGAGTTCGGCGGTAACCGTGACATACGGTACGTCGCGTTTGAACGCCGGGTGAAACGGATGATGTGTCACCGTCCAGCTGTACACCGTGCCGCGGCCGTCGAGTTCGTGCCAGTCGTAGTCCATCGAGTAACACGCAGCACACATCGGGCGCGGATAGTGGCGCAGTTTGCCGCATCCGCCGCAGCGCTGGACGAGCAGGCGGTGCTCGCGCAAACCCTGCCAGTACGGTTCGTTCGCCGGCGTCGCCAACGGGCGCGGCTTTTCCGGCAGCGTGTCGTAGGTCGACGTCATCGGTGCATGATCGCGATCGAGCCGTCACCGAGATCGCCGTAGCCCGTGACGAGGCCCACTTCCGCGCCGTCTACCTGGCGCTGCCCCGCATCCCCGCGCAACTGGCGTACGAGTTCGACGATATGGTTCATGCCGGCGATGTGCGCCTCGGACAACAGGCCACCGTGAGTATTCACGGGTAATTCTCCGCCGAGGCCGATACGGCCGTTTTCGACGAACGCCCCGCCCTCGCCTTTCGCGCAGAAACCGAGGTCTTCGAGCTGGCAGATCACGATGTAGGTGAAGCAGTCGTAGATTTCCGCGACGTCGATGTCCGCGTGCGTCACCCCGGCCATGTCGAACGCGACGGGCGCGGCGCGCGCGATCCCGAGCGTGGTCAGATCCGGGCGCTGCGTGATCGCACTCGGCGAATCGGGATGACCCTCGGCGACCCCGCCAATATAGATCGGGCGCTGACGCAAATCGCCGGCGCGCTCGGCAGCGCTCACGACGACGGCGGCGGCGCCGGCGCTCTCGAGGCTGCAGTCGAACAGGCGGAACGGGTCGGCGATCATGCGCGAGTTCGTGTAATCCTCGAACGACATCGGTTTTTGCATCATCGCGCGTTCATTCAACTGCGCATGGCGACGGCACGTCATCGCGACTTCGGCGAACTGCGCCTGGGTGGTGCCGTAGGTTTCCATGTGGCGACGCGCCATGTGGGCGTAGAACTGCGCCGGCGCGTTCGTGCCGAGCGGCATTTCAAACTCCGCGACGAGACGCATCTGGGGCATTTCGGCGAGGCGGTCGGTGATGCGGCCGGACGAGACGCTCGCGCGCCCGATCGGCACGAGCACATGGTTTGCGGTACCGGTGGCCACGGCCATCGCCGCGCTCTGCAGCGCCGCGACGAGGCTCGCGCCACCCATCGGGGTCTGCGCGGAGTAGCGCAGATTTTCGAGCCCGAAATTCGTCACGAAATCTTCCGCGATGATACCGCCGTCGCCATACGGGATGACGCCGTCGATCGCTTTCGGATCGAGTCCGGCGTCGTTAATCGCGTTCAACGAGGCTTCGAGTGTCAGCGCGAGCTGGCTCTTGTCGCTCTCGCGCGCGTAGACCGTTTCGCCGATCCCCGTGATCGCGGATTTGTCGCGTAATGTGAACATGGCCTAAGCTTACGCGATTGCGAAATGCGGTTGTAGCCGGCCCGCACTGCCTCCCACCGACGAACAAGCGATCGAACGGACATGAACAACGTCGGAATACGCACGGTACAGTCGCGACGCGCACCTCGGATCCGCAGACACCGGCGCCACGATTTGCGCGGTAAATCCGTCACGACCCGCCACTGAAACGCCTATGGAAACTATCTGGATCCCGCTGAGCGCCTTCGCCGCGCTGATGCAGGCCGTACGCACCGCGGCCCAGAAAACCCTGAACCGGCAAATGTCGACGATGGGTACGACCTACGTGCGTTCGCTCGCCGGCCTGCCGTTCGTGGTCGCGTTTCTCGCCGGCCTGTTGTTCGTTCGCGGTGGCGGCGTACCGCAATTCTCGCCGGTATTTTTCGCCTTCACGTTCGCCGGCGCGCTGAGCCAGGTGTGGGCGACGGCGCTGCTGATCCGCATGTTCACGCTGAAATCCTTCGCCGTCGGCACGATGCTGACGAAGAGCGATATCCTGCTCACCGCGATCATCGGTTCGCTGCTGTTTTCCGAGGAATTGTCCGCTCGCGGCTGGCTTGCGTTGCTCGTCGTTTTCGCCGGTGTACTGCTCATGCTCGTCGGCAAACTCGGCGCCCCGGTTCTGCGCGATACCGGGGCGGAGCCGCTCGTGTCCTTACCGGTCGTGCGCACGGCGCTCGGCTGCGCGTTCATGTTTACCGTGTCCTACCTCACGTTTCGTGAAGCGACACTCGTCGTTGGCGACGGGGATTTCCTCTGGCGCGGCACCTGGACCGTCACGATCGCGTTGTTGATACAGACGTTTTTCCTCAGCTTGTGGCTCGCGCGCCGGGAACCGCTCGTGTTTCGAGCCATCTGGCCGCACCGGCGGATCATCGTATTCATCGGCGCGACGAGTGCGCTCGGTTCGATCGGCTGGTTTACCGCGTTCGCGCTCGAGAACGCGTCGTATGTTCGCGCGGTCGGACAGATTGAAGCCGTGTTCACGCTGATCATTTCGTGGGCATATTTTCACGAGAAGATTTCCGTGATCGAACTGCTCGGCATGACGGCGATGGTCGCGGGAGTGTTAATGTTCCGGGTCATTTCCTGACCGTGGACCGCAAGTGTCCGGACACGAGGTAACAGACGACATGACGGCCTTGCGCATCGGCGTGTGCTACGACTTCCGCAATCCACCGGACTCCGGTGTCGACGACCGCACGCTGTATGCGGAAATCCTCGAACAGGTACAACTGCTCGATCAGCTCGGGGCCGACCTCGTGTGGTTCACGGAACATCATTTCATCGACGACGGCTACCTGCCGAGCTGGGTGCCCGTGGCCGGTGCGATGGCGGCGCTGACGACCCGCGTGCGCTTCGGTACGGACATCTGTCTGTTGCCGTTCAACCATCCGCTCAGGCTCGCCGAAGATCTCGCCGTGCTCGACAATCTGTCCGGCGGACGCATCGAACTCGGGGTCGGCATGGGCTATGCGCCGCATGAATTCCGCGGCTTCGGCATTCCGCTGGCACGGCGGCGCTCGCTCATGGACGAAGGCATCGAGGTCCTGCAACGCTGCTTCCGCGGCGAGCGCTTTTCCTTCCATGGCAAGCGCTACCATTTCGACGACGTGAAGATCACGCCGGGTTACGTCCAGCCCGGCGGGCCGCCGTTGTGGATCGCGGCGATGTCCGAAGCCGGCGCGCGCCGCGCGGCACATTACGGCACGCATTACCTGCCGCAAGGCCTGAAGAGTCGCGCTTACGATCCCTGGGTCGCGGCGCTTGCCGAGCGCGGTCGCAGCCCTGGCGATCACCGGGTCGGCATCATCCGCAGCATCCTCGTGTGCGACGATCCCGAGGCCGACTGGCAAATCGTCCGCGCCGCGGAATCCTATCGCATGCGCCTGTATAAACAGTTCTTCGCCGAGAGCGGTGAAGGTTTCGGTGAGGCCGGTGAAGCGATCCCGCAAACCTGGATCGTCGGCGATCCGGATCACTGCGCGGCGGAAATCCTCCGCTTCGTCGCCGCGTACGGGATCACGGATATCGTGACAATGGCGGTACCGCCGGGTTTGCGCGCGGCGCAGATGCGCACGAGCCTGGAGCGCCTGTTCACGGAAGTCGCGCCACGCGTAAAGCAAACACTCGGTGAAGGATGAGCCCGGGACCGGCGCGGTCGATCCGGTGACGCGAACGCCGCCACCGGACGTCGCATCGCCGCACCTGTTCGCCGGGATCGGCGCGACGTTCGGCGCCCAGGCAATCGCCGTGATCGTGTTCCTGACGGTGCCGATCATGGCGACACAGATCGCGCCCGCGTTCGGGGTCGCGTCGAAAGACATCGGGATCTTCATGTCGATCGTCTTCGCCTCGGCCATGATCTTCTCGGCCGCGAGCGGGAGTCTGATCCGGCGCTACGGCGGGATCCGATCGATCCAGCTCGGCATGACGTTCTCCGCCTGCAGCCTCGTGCTCGTACTCGCCGGCTCGATGCCGCTGTTGCTGCTCTCCGCCGCGCTCGTCGGGGTTGGCTACGGCTCGAACACGCCGGCGGGGACGCACGTACTCGCGCGTGTAACTCCCGCACGCAGGCGCGGTTTCGTGTTTTCACTGAAACAAAGCGGCGCCCCGCTCGGCGGCCTCATCGCGGGATTTCTGATCCCCCCGCTCGTCATCGCGATCGGCTGGCGCGGCGCGCTCGGCGCGACCATCGCGCTCGCGCTGCTTGCGGTAACCGCACTCCAGCCGCTGCGCCGAACGCTCGATGACGATCGCGATCCGCGCACCCGGCTCGGTTTCGTCTCGCCCTGGGGCGCGATTCGCGCGGTATTGGCCAATCCGCCGTTGCGGCGTCTCATCGCGGTCGCGTTCTGCCTGACGACGATCCAGGCCATCGTACTGACGTTCCTGATCATCATCCTCGTCGAGTCGCTCGGCCTCGGGTACACGCTCGCCGGCGCCGTGTTCGCGACATCGCAGGCCGGCGGTGCGGGCTTGCGGATCCTGTCCGGCTGGATCGCCGACCGCACACTCGGCGCGCGCGGCACCTTGATCGTGCTCGGGTTTGGCAGCACGGTCGCGCTACTCGCGCTGACCGCGCTCGACCCGACCACGTCGCTGGCCGCGATCATTGGCGTCAGCGTGATCGTCGGAACCCTGAGTTTTGGCTGGAACGGCGTGTTCCTGGCCGAAGTCGTGAACCTCGCGCCAGCCGCCGAAGTCGGCACGGCGACGGGCGGTGCGCTGTTTTTCCTGTACGGCGGGATCGTAGCCGGACCGGCAGCCCTGTCACTGATGGTGGATGTATTCGGGGAGTTTGACGGCCCGTTGCGGCTCGTTGCCGTGGCGACGCTGTTCGCGAGCGCGAACCTGTTGTGGCGCGCGCCGCGATAACACCGGCTTCATGCCGCCGCGCGCACGAGCCGGAACCCGCGCCGTTCGAGCCGGTGCACGAACGTGAGGTCGAGCAAGGCGGCGCAGTCGATATCGTCGCAGAACTGTCTTAAACGTTCGCGTTCGACCGCCGTCGCGGCAGCGAAACGATCGCGTACGCGCTGCGCCTTCCACAGTTCGAACGGATGGATCGAGCGCAGACCCTCGGCCGCATACGGATGACCGCGACCGAGCGTGAAACGATGCTTGCCGACATAGCGCGGGATCTCGCGGTCGGGCCGGTTACCGAGCCAGGCCTGCAGCAGCGGGTTCGCGTCCGCGAGCGTCGGGGCGCAGTCACGCGCGAGGTGGCGCAGTACCGCGCGGATCGTGTCGGGAACGTCGTCGGCCACGTGCGCTCCCTGCCCCGCGCCCGGTTCGTCGGTCCGCATGCGCGCGATCCACGCGCACACCGCGGGCGCCCGCTCGCGCACGATCGCACCGGAGTACGGATCGCGGTACAGGTGCGCGTACAACGGCCCCATCATCGCGCAATCCGCGAGGCACGGCGCGTCGCCGAACGCGAAATCGTGCGCCGCGAAATGCGTGTCCAGTAATGCGAGACAATCGAGCCAGCTCGCTTCGACCGCCGCCCGGGTCGCTGCCGTCACCCCGAGATGTTCCGGCCAGCTGCTGAAGCCTGCCGCGATTTTCGCGCCCACCCGCCGCTGTTCCGCGGCGCTCGCGTGCGGATCGTTGTTGTAGCCCATCATCTGTATGGCGAAGTCGGCATCGTAGTGCCAGCGATAGTGCAGCGCCGGCAGCTTCAGCCATTCATCGGCGAGCAGTTCCATCACGCTCGCCGCGAACGCGCGCAGCGGGCCCGGCGGCATCAGCGCGGGCTCGGGGTGGCGCGCTTCGAGCGCCGTGAAGATCTCGGCCGTGTCCTGCAGCGTTTCTCCCGCCGGGGTGATCACGACAGGTACGACCGGGTAGCCGACCCGGGGTACGATCACCTCGGCGAACGCCGCCCGGTCACACGGCAATTCGTCGAACGGGATCCCCTTGCGCAGTAACTGACTGCGGGTCTTCGCGGCGTAGTAAGAGCCTTCCACCCCGTACAGCGTGTAGCGTTCGGCCGGCATCACCGTAACCCGTCCGCGAGCGGACCGCGCGGCAGGTACACCCCGCTTTGCAGGCTGTAGCGCAACTGCGCGTCGCCGGGGCGCGAGATGTGTCCGACATGGGAACGGCACGCGGTCGGGGCCAAACCGTGTTGCGTGAAAAACGCGGCGTAATCACGCAGGCTCGCGCAGATAAATATCGCGTACACCGGCGTCCGGTGGATCACCTCACCGACCTCGAGAATTTCGACTGCGGCCACGTTCCCGTCGCGACGATCGACGATGGCGCGTAACTCGTCGAACACGTTACGGCCGGGTACGGGCTCGAACCAGGTCAGCACGATTTCGTACGGCTGCCCGGCGAAACGTTCGAAGATTTGCGCGTAGCGGCGTGTGATCGCAAAGCGATCGCCCACCGCTGAACGCACCTCGAGATGACTCACGCCGAACGAATCGGCGCGAACCGCGTGAAAAAAACGCCGCAGCGATTCATCGTCGATCGACGATACGCGAAAGAAAAAATCAAACTCGCCGTAGATCTTCGCCGCCGCGAGCAGCGTCAGTTCGCTGTCCAGCCGGCTGTTGCCGCCGGGTTCGCCGAGCTTCTCGACGATGTGTCCGATGTAGTTGTCGTTCAGGCTTCCGGTCAGCGAGATGCTCGCGAGTATGATCGCATGGTGATGCTGGCGAACCTTGATCGTGAGGCGCTGCACGGCTCCCCGGGCGCTCAGCGACCCGGGGCTTTCGAACGTGAGCGCAAACACCTCGCGGGTCTGTTCGAGGCCTTTCAGGCGACCGATCTCCCGTGCATCGGTCACCCACAAATCGAGATCGTCGAGATGCAGCGCGTGCGAGATACCGCGCAGGGGCCCCGCGGTCAACGCCGCGCCATGGCGCGCGACATGCGCTTCGTCGAGCAGGCTGCCGGGGTCGCCCGGCGTACCCGGCTCACGGTTCGCGTGCGCGAGTACGTCGCGCATGAACGTCGTCGTCACGAGTACCTGCAGCCGCCACGCAACGGGCGCGAGGCGGAACGCGAGATCGATATCCGCACCAACGAGTTCGTCGGCAAACCCGGCGCCCGGCTCGCGGCGTCCGTAACAGAATGCATCGTAGCTTTGCAGCAGCAGCTTCGTGCGCAGGTGGAATTCCCCGCCGGTGAGCGTCGTGATCGGGCTCAGGGCCTCGAACGCGGCGACGATATCGCGCGCCGCCGTCAGACAGCTGCGCAGCGCGCCCGCCGGGTCCCCGTTGGCCGGAAACTTCACGACGACCGCATCGCCGAGCGAATTCAGCACGATCCCCGGGGTCGGCGCCGTCGCATGACAATGCGACATGATCAGCCCGTTGTGCCGGCTGAGCGCTGCGAACGCGTCGAGTTCGCTCAGGACGAACTTGCTCATCGTCGAGCTTTCCATGTCGGCGATCAGCAGGTAGCCGCGCTCGCGCACCGGCTGCGTAGAGGTGTTCATCCGAACACGCCGCGTGGATTCGTCATCGACTCAGGTCCGCCGGCCCGGTTCGTCGGCAAGCAGTTCGTACGACCGACCGGCAGCGCGGCGGTACAGGCAGCTTGCGCGAGTCATCGGGGGGCCTCCGGGGCGTTCAGTCAGGTCGCGGCATTGTAGCCGCAATGCCGGCGCCGGCAAGGCATCGTTGCGCGCGGCCGCCGCTGTCACGAGTTTGCAAGAATCCGGCGCTAGGCTCGCACGGTAAATCACGGGCAATCGACAGGAGTATCCGCGCCATGCTTGCAGATGACTTACTCGACGACGAACTGATGGACGTGCTGTTCAGCGTGAAGGAAAAAAGCGACCGCACCGTAGCGCTCACGTTTATCACGGGTGCCGGCGAGAAAGCGACACTCGTCATTACGCGCGACGCCGCCTGCGATCTCGGCGCCGAACTCGCGGATCTCGGCCTGAAAAACTGACCCGCGCGGGCACGCACGCCGCGGATTGTTGCGGTCGCCGGACTCGGCGTCAGTCGTTTCGCGGCGGGACGCCGAAACCGGGTGCGCGCTTGTCGATGAACGCACGCATGCCTTCGCGTGCGTCGTCGGACAGGAACAGCCTGAGCTGTTGTTCGCGCTCGTATACGAGCGTGTCCTCGAGCGTGCCCGTTTCCGCGGCGAGGATGCCGTGCTTGATCGCCGCTAGCGCCGCTTGCGGTCCCGCGGCCAGCGCCCGCGCCCGCGCCGCGACGTCGGTACGAAACGAGGCGTCGGGAAACACCGCGTTGACGATCCCGAGGCGCAACGCCGTTGCGGCATCGATCCGTTCGCCGAGCATCATCAACTCCATCGCCTGGCTCGCGCCGACGAGGCGGGTCAGCAGATAGTGCCCGCCCCAGTCGGGGATCAAGCCGATTTTGACAAAGCTCTCGGAGAATACGGCGCTCGCGCTCGCATAGCGGATGTCGCAGGCGAGCGCGAGGTTCATCCCGCCGCCGGCCGCGGCGCCGTTGACGGCGGCGACGACGGGTTTGTCGAGCGCGCGCATGAAATGCACGATGTCGGTGACGACGGCGAGACGCGAATCGAGCACGCTGACGTCGTCGTTTTCCTGCTGCGCGTGCATGCTGCGGATGTCGCCGCCGGCGGCAAACGCCTTGCCCTCACCCGTGATCACGATGCAGCGTACGCGCTCGTCGGTGGCGGCGTCGCGCAGCAGTTCGAGCAGTTCATCGCGCGTCGTGTCGCCGAACGCGTTACGCGTGTCGGGACGGTTGAACGTGATCGTGGCGACACCGGCATCGACGGTATAGAGAATATCGGCTTCGGACATGGGACTTCCGTAAACTCGGGACGGGCCGGATCAACCCATCGGTGCTACATCGGCGACACCGAGACGGGTCTGGCCGAGCAATTCGTAGGTTTTGTCGCTGACGAACAAATGCTGTCCGGCGACGTTGATGTCGCGCAGGCAGCGCTGCATGTCGCTGCTGTCGAAAATCGACGCGGCGCCGGCGAAGCGGAACGCGGCGCCGACGATATCCGTCGCGACTTCCGTGCAGTACACCGCGCTCCCGCGCAGCTCGAGTGCGAGACTCGTGGTCAGTGCCGCGCCGGATTCGATCGCAGTCATGGCCTGCGTATTCAGCTCGATGGCGAGCGCGCGCGCGGCGCCGAGTTTCAGTTCGCTGTGGCCGATGAAGCGCTGCAGCGACTCGCGGTCGGCGAGTGATTTCGCGTCCGGCCCGTAACCGCGCTTCTTCGTGATCGCGAGATCCGTCAATGTATCGAGTGCGTGCCGCGCGACACCGGTCGCGAACGCCGCGTGTTCATAGGCAACGAACGCGGGAATACCGAGCCGGTACAGCCCTCCGCCGCGCCGCGGCGCCTGGCGCTCCACGTCCCAGACACAGTCCGCGGGAACGAAAATATCGTCAACGGAAATATCGCAACTGCCGGTGCCGCGCAGTCCGAGCACCTGCCAGTTGTCGTGGATCGTGATGTTCGCGGCCGGGAACGAAAACATGTGCACGCGTGGCGGCGCGTCCGGCGACTCGCGCACGAGCGCATGCGCGCTCACCCACTCGGCGTGGTGTACGCCGCTCGCGAACGACCAGCGGCCCGTCAGGCGGTAGCCCCCGGCAACGGATTTGCCTTCCCCGGACGGCATGATCACGATAGCGCCGCGCGGAATCCGGTCGTTGCCGAACATACGCTCGATGCCGCCGTCCGGCAGAAACGCGCCCGGCATAGCGAGACTCGTGGCGCCCACCATCGCGCACCAGCCCGCGGCCGGATTAATCGTGGCCACGGCCTCGAGCACCTCGAATTGCGTCACGAGATCGGCTTCGTGTCCGCCGAGCACGAGCGGCAGTTTCATCCGCAGGACCCCGGCGTCGTACAGGGCGTCGACGCTCGCGCGCGACAAACGGCCGTCGCGTTCCTCGGTGGCGATCTGCGCCGCCAGCGTGTCGGCAACACGGGCGACGTTCGCGAGCAGCGCATCGCGCGGGTGGGTCGGGGACGGCGAGGCTTCCTGCAGCATGATGGCGTTCCGGCGCGATGGGGTGAGGATGAAGTCTGCCGTAATTCCGCGCCCAAGTGAACGCGGCCGGCCCGGGGCCACGTGATCGCGGGTGTTGCGACGCAGCGTCAGAGCGAGCCGATACTCGTCCCGCCGCACACGAACAGGTTCTGACCGGTAACGAAACTGTTCGCCGGATCGATGAAGAACATGACCGCGCGCGCGACGTCGTCGGGCAGGCCGAGCCGCCGCACCGGAATCGCGGCGGCGAGCTTGCGCGCCGTCTCGCTGTCCTTCGGTACGACGTCATGAAACATCTCGGTCGCCTCGATCGGACCCGGGGCAACGCAGTTCACCGTAATGCCGTCCGCGGCGAGTTCGAGCGCCCAGGTCCGCGCGAGCGCGATCTGTCCGGCTTTCGTCGCCGCGTAACTCGAGCGCTGTGCCATGCCGACGGACGCGCGCGAGGACATGAGCACGATGCGCCCGAAGTGATCCGCGCGCATACCGGGGATCAGCGCCTGGGCCAGCTGGATCGCGGCACCGAGGTGCAACTGGTTCAGGGCATCGAGATCGTCAAGCGCCACGTCATCGATCAGGTTCGGGCGAATAATCCCGGCGTTGTGGATGAACGTGTCCGCGCCGCTGTCGGCGAGCGTAGCGCACAGGCTCGCGAGTGCCGCGCGATCGGTCAGATCGATTTCGTAATCCGTCACGTCCGCGCCGCTGATCGGCACGGCGCGGCGCGCGAGATTGATCACGGCATAGTCCGCGGCGAGCAGATGCCTGACGATTTCGAGACCAATGCCGGCGCTGCCACCGGTGATCACGGCTGTTTGTTTTCGGGTCATGACGTTGCCTCGAAGCGTGCCTGCAAGGCCGCGAGTTCGTGCGGCGCGCGAACGGCGCCGAACACGCCTTCGCGAAGTTTATCGGTGAGCGCGACGAGCGTGACCGGCGTGCCGGGCGCGATCACCTCGCGCACGTGGGCAAAGACCGTCGCGCCCGTTCGCAGCCTGACGCTGGCGACGGGCCAGGGTCCGCCGGTCGTGAAATCGTCGCGGTAACTGCGATGCACGATGGTCGTCGCGATCACGGTCGCGGCCGGATCGACCGACGTGAAAACGAGTTCGTCGCCGAGACAGTGCCGACAGCACTCGGCCGGCGGGTACTGCACGTGCGCACACGCCGCGCAGACCTGCATGTCGACGTTTCCTGCCGTGAGGCAGGCGCGCTGTGTGGCGCCGGGACGGGTGCGTCGACTCGGGGTGCTCATACGCGTTCGAGGATCGCCGCCGAACTGCACAGCCCGCGGTCGTAGTTGATCATGCCGAAGCCGGTGACGAGCGCCGTGCGCGGATCACGCACCTGGTGGGTACCGGCCGCATCCGTGAGTTGGCGCACGGCTTCGACGAGGCCAAGATAGCCGCCGGCCGCGCCGGCCTGGCCGACGGACAACTGGCCGCCGCTCGTGTTGTGCGCCGGCCCGTCGCCATCGAACGTTAGCGCGTGTTCGCGCACGAACCGCGCAGCTTCGCCCTCGCCGCAGAACTGCATACCTTCGAACTGCAGCATCACGACGACGGGGTAATCGTCATAGGTTTCGATCACATCGATATCCGCCGGCGACACACCGGCCAGTTCGTACAGCGCCGCGCCGTAGCGCGTCCAGCCCGAACGCAGCTGGACCGGATCATCGGGATACGCATTGAAACATTCGAACGCCGCGGCGAGGCGGACGGCGGGCACGCCGAGTTCGCGTGCGCGTGCCTCGCGCATGACGAGCACGCCATCCGCGCCGGCGCACGGCATGACGCAGTCGTACAGGTGCAGCGGTTCGGCGATCGGCGGCGCGGCGAGACATTCATCGAGCGTCAACGGTTTGTGACCAAGCAAGGCATGCGGACAATGGTTCGCGTTGTGACGCTGCGCGACGCTGATACGGGCGAAGTCCTCGCGGGTCGCGCCGTAGCGTTCCATGTAAGCCGCCGTCATCAGCGCGAACGGCACGTTCGGTCCGCCCGCCGCATAGGGATAACTCGCATCGATCGTGGCGCCGGAGAAGTTCGCCACGAGGTCGCCGAAGCCGTCCGGATCCAGCGTATCGGCGCCGATGCAGGCGACGATATCCGCGTCGCCCGCCTGCACCGCGCGCGCCGCGCGGCGCACGCCGATCACGCCGGACGCGCCACCGAACGGCAAGGCTTCGAGGTAGCGCAGTTCGAGTCCGAGGTATTCCGCGAGGCTGACGGGTGTATCCGGCGACAGCGAAAAACTCGCTATCGCGAAGCCATCGATCGCGGACTTGTCGAGCCCGGCGAGATCGAGCATCGCGGCGAGCGAACGGCCCGCGAACCACGGTACGCCGCGCTCGCTGTAGCGGGCGTAGCCGAATGACACCGGGGCGACGAGCACAACGTCGTCGTAGGCGCGGCTCATGCGGCGGGTTTGCGCTTTAACGCACGCAGGTCGTAGACCTGCGCCGCCGCGGATGCGAGCAGCTCGCGCGCGAACGTCTTGATCTCGTTGCGCTTCGGCTTCTGTGTCGCCGTCAGCGGCAGCGTCTCGACAAACGCGACATAGCCCGGAGTCTTGAAATACGCGAGCGCGGCGAGCGCGTGTTCGAACACTTCGTGCGCAAGCGTTTCGCTTGGCGAATACGCCGGGTCGAGCACGATGCACGCCATCACTTCCTCACCGCGAATGTCATCCGGCACCGGGGTCACGGCGAGGGCCTGCAGCGCGGGGTGTCGCGACAGCACGGCTTCGACCTCGAGCGCGGCGATGTTCTCGCCGCTGCGGCGGATGATGTTCTTGCGGCGATCGACGAACGTGAGCGAACCGTCGTCGAGAAAACACACGACGTCACCGGTGTGCCACCAGCCGCCGGCCCAGCCCTCGGCCGTCGCCGCGTCGTTCCTGTAGTAACCGCTGAAGAAACCCTTCTGCGGATCGGCGCCGGCCGCGCGTACGAGCAGTTCGCCGGGCTCTCCCGGCGGTACGTCCTTGCCCGCCTCGTCGACGAGACGTACTTCGAGCCGTGCCGGATCCGGTTTGCCAAAGCACGCGCGGCCGACGTGGCGCGGTTCCGTGTTCGCCGCGATACAACCGCCGGCACCCGTTTCCGTCATCGCCCAGGCTTCCGTCAGCGGAAAACCGAACCGTTGCTCGAACACGGCATGATGGGCCGGGTTGACCCCGGCCCCGAAGCCGAACTTGATCGACGGATTCAGTTCCTCGTCACCGGGTTCGAGTTGCAACAGGATCGCGGGCATGACCCCGAGGTAGTGGATCACCGTCGGGGCGGATTCACGCACGGTGCGCCACCACGAACTCGCGTGAAAACGGTCGAGCTGGATCAGACAGCCACCCGTCGCCACCATGCCCATGAGCGAGGTCGCCATCGCGTTCATGTGCGTCAGGGGTAACGGGGTGAGCAGGCGTTCCTTGCCCGCTTCGAGCGTGCACAGGCCGCCGATGTCGCGATACCAGCGACCCATTTCGAGAAAGTAATCGTTCGACAGCAAACACGCCTTCGGCTGCCCGGTGCTGCCGGACGTAAACAGCATCGCGCATTCCGTCGCCGCTGAAAGCGGCTCCGCGCCGGCCGGAAACGGCGCGTCCGGCAGCGTTTGCGCCGCTGCGTCGACACACGCAATGGCGCGCCCGGCCGCGGCGATCGCGGCGTCGGCCACCGGCCGGTGTTGCGGCACGGCGACGAGCAGGCACAGTTCGCTCAGGTTCAGCAGGTAGGCATGTTCCGCCGCGCCGAGTTCCGCGTTGATCGGCACGACGCTCGCTCCGAGCGCATTCAGCGCGAACCAGTGCGCGATGAACGCCGGACGGTTGTCGAGCATGAGCCCGACCCGATGACCGCAACCGTAACCGGCGGCGGCATAGCGTTCGATGTGTCGTTCGACCTCGTCGTGAAACGCGCGATATTGAATCGCGCCGGGCGCGATGGCGTATTCCTGCGCGACCGACGCCGGCACGTAGAGGAAATCATGCGCGGGATAATCCGCAGCCGTGTGCGTGAACGCGCCGTAGACCGACGTACTCGCGAGGTTTGCCGTCACGCCGCGATCTGCGCCCAGTGATCGCGCATCCACGTCGCCGACATGAGCGAAGTCGCGTGCAGGGTGAACGTCGAATTCACGCACGAACTCGTCGGGAACACGCCGCCGCCGCCGATAAACAGGTTGCCGATGTCGTGGGTCCGCGAAACCGGGTTGACGACGGACGTCGCCGGATCGTTACCCATGATCGTACCGCCCATGATGTGCTGCCCGCCGAGCGGACCGTGCCACGCTTCACGCGCACCCGCGGCCTGCGTGATCGCGACGCCCTGCTTCGCGGCCGCGGCCCACAACTTCAGTGCATCCTCCGAATACTCGTACACGGTACGCGCGAGCGGCATGCCGTAGCGATCTTTTTGCTCCGACAGTTCCACCCGGTTCGCCGGGTTCGGCTGATCCTCGCACACACCGACCATCGCGCCGAGGTGACGCGCGCCGTCGCGCATGAATGCGTGCAGCTTGTCGCCATAGATGTCGGGGCGGCTCATCGCGATGCCGAGCAGATCATTCGGTTTCGTCGCGAGCCCGATCTCCCACTGACGGGAACCGAACGCGCCCGGATCGGAATGCTTGTCGAACGCATCCTGGTTGAACAACTGGCCACCGGTCGTGCCGAAAAAACTGTTCGTCTCGTGTTCGAACATGCCGAACACCATGACCGCGGCGTGACTGAGCAGATAGCGCCCGACGAGGCCGCTCGAGTTCGCGAGCCCGTCCGGCGCCCTGCCGGTCGCGGAATTCAGCAGGATGCGCGGGTTCTCCACCGTGAACGCGGCGAGCACGACGGCATCGGCTTCCTGCACGTGGCGCGTGCCGTCGGCGTCGTAGTATTCGACCCCGGCCGCGCGATCGCCGGCTGCGTTCATCAACACGCGCGTGACGTGACATTCGGATTTCAGCATCGCCCCGGCCGCCGTCGCGCGCGGCAGGTACACCGCGAGCGGATTCGCGAGTGCACCGGTCGGACAACCGGCATCGCACCAGCCATCCCAGATACACCCGGGGCGGCCCTTGTACGGCCGCGAGAGCACCGCGATCGGGATCGGACTCGTGTGCAGGCCGAGCGCCGCGAAACCCTGCGCGAACGTTTTGCCGTGTTCGTTCACGAGCACCGGCGGCAACGGATACGGCGCGCCCGGTGGCCGCCAGATCTCGGCTTCGGCGTCGCCGGAGATGCCGACGTCTTCCTGCACCTGGTCGTAGTAGGGACGCAGCGCGTCGTACTCGAACGGCCAGTCGAGACCGCGACCGTACAGGCTGTTAACGCGCATGTCCTCGGGGTGGTAACGCGGCCATACGCCGTAATGATGCATCGCGGCGCCGCCATAGCCATGGCCGGCATTGAAGTTGTACCAGACCGGATGCTTGCCCGCTTCCTCGACCGTCGGCGCACCCCACTTCAGGCGCCGCGCCCAGATTTGCGAGCTGTATAAATCGTCGAGCGTGCGCGATTTGCCGCCCTCGAGCACAAGCACGCTGCGCCCGGCTTCCGCGAGCGTGGCGGCAAACACGCTGCCGGCGGCACCGGAACCGACGATGACAACATCGACTTTATCGCTCATCACCATTTCTCCGGCGGCACGATATGTGCGAGGTACGGTACGTTCAGTTCGTCAAATCCTTCCTGGGTGCCGTACACGACATCGACGGCATCGCTGCGCACCATCATGTAGAACAAGGGCGGTGGCGGACCGTCCCACGGTGCGATGTCGCCGCGCCACAGCGCGTCGACGAGCGAATTTTTTTGCGCCGCCTCGAGCGTCCCGAACGGAGCCGCGAACTGCGCCGCCACCGTTGCGCGCAAGGCCGCGAGACCCGCGCCGTAGAAAGCCTGAAACGGCGCGCGGATCGCGGGGAAATACTTGCACATGAGCAGGCACTCGTTCGGTGCCACCCCGAGTTGTTGATCGACGAAATGCGCGACCCCGGCAGCGGCGGCGCCCGGCAACACGTGGTCGGCGAACGCGGCGAGCAACGCGGCATCGGCGGGCGCGAGATGACGGTAATCGATCCCGGCGGCGCGGGCCGCGCGCGGGGTCAACATGACGGTAGCGCCGGCGGCGTTGAAAGCGAGCGCCCCGAGACCCGTATTGCGGATAAATTTTCGGCGGTTTGTCACGGCTTCCCTCGTGCTTCCGATCGCTGCGGTTCAGGCTTGACGGACACGCGTCCGGGGACGCGAATTAGTTTAAGTATAAAGGAACTGTCCGGCTGTGGATCAGCGACCGCGCTTTCACATCCCGGGACGAGTTGCTACTCTTGCGCGGCCGGTAGCGGAGTGAATCAAACCGACTGCCGACATGAGGGTATGAACGACGGCGACATAAAACGAACGCGTCGACACAGGCGCAGGCCGGCGTTCAGGAAACATCAGCTTTCTCAAGGGAATCTCGCATGTTCGGAATCGACCCCCTGATCTTCTGGGGCTGGACGTTCCTCGTCCTGTATATCGGCCTGATGCTTTTCTTCGGTCTCGTCGGTATGCGACGGGTCCGCGACAGCGATGACTTCGCAACCGCCCGCGGCGGCTACGGCCCGCTGTTCCTCGCGTTCGCGATGACCGCGACGACGGCGAGCGGCGCCACGTTCCTCGGCCTGCCCGCACTCGCCTACAAGGCCGGTATTTCCGTGCTGTGGTATGCGTTCGTCTACCCGGCCGGCGTGTATATCGGGGTCCTCGTGTGCCTGCACGCGATCCGGCGCGCCGGCGCGAGTTTTGGCAGCCGCTCGATACCGGAGTATCTCGGCGACCGTTTCGATTCCGACACGCTCAGGCTGCTCGCCGCGGTGTTCTCGCTGATGCTGCTGTTTTACCTTGCCGGGCAATTGCTCGCCGGCGCCGTCATGTTCACGAGCATGCTCGGCCTCGACACGTTTCCGGCGTTGTGTGTCACCGCCGTCGTCCTCATGTTCTACATCGCGCTCGGCGGCGCGCACGCGGACATCCTCACCGACGGCGTGCAGGGCGCACTCATGCTGTTGCTCGCGGTGCTCGTCATGTGGATGTTTCTCACCGGCTTCGGCCTCGAAGGCGGTTTCCGCGAAATGTTCGACCAGCTCGGGGCGATCGACCCGGATCTCGTCGCCCCGCTGCATCCGACACATCCGTTGTTCAATTCTCGCTGGGACCTGTTCGCGATTTTCTGCGCGCATCTGCCGCTCGGCCTGCTGCCGCACATCGGCAACAAGCTCTGGGCGTTGAAGAACAACCGCGATCAGGCGAAGTTCATTACGTATTCGTTCATCTTCGGCATGATACTGCCGGCGATCACGGCCGGCGGGATCCTCGCCCGCGTCCTGCTCGGCGATGCCCTGTTCGCGGAAGGCATGAATCCGAACCAGGCGATCCCGGAGCTGTTCATCGCGACCTTGCCAAGCTGGGTCGCGGCGCTGATCGGCGCCGGGGTGCTCGCCGCCGTCATGTCGACGGCCGACGGGCTCGTCGTCTCGACCGCGCAGATCTTCGCGAACGACATCTACCGCCGCACGCTCGCGCCGCGTTGGGGCGAAGGCAAGGATGATGCCCACGTCGACCGGGTCGCGCTCGTGATCAGCCGGGTCGCGACCGTACTCGTACTCGTCGGCGCGGTTGCGCTCGCGTGGAACACGCGCGAGAAGAACGTCGCGCTGCTCGTGTGGATCGGGGTTGGCGGCATGATGGCGGCATCGGCCGCCCCGATGTTCCTCGGCGTGCTGTGGCGACGCGCCACGAAGGCCGGCTCAATCACCGGTTTCATCGTCGGCGGCGTCGCGTTCAGCGTGCTGCATTCCGGTTCGTTGCCGGTTGAACAGTTCACCGGCACCGGCGCGCTCGATATCGCGATGCAGTGGCTCGATTCGCAGTCGACGAACCCGTTCGCGTGCGCGACCCTCGGTGCGTTCTGTTCGATCGCGGCGATGGTCGCGGTGTCCTACATGACGAAACCACCGTCGGACGAGCACCTGCGGCGCGTGTTCGGGGCGTAGGTTTTGCGGGACCGGATCGCGGCCCGCAAGCGGCGGAGCGGGCGCTAGTTCGCGGCGACGTCGTGAACCAGGTTTAGCAGCAGATTCGCGCCCGCCGTCAGCGCCGCCCAGGCGGGTTCGGCGGGCGGCCAGCGGTTCAGGCCCGGGTCGACGACGAGCACACACGACGGCACTTCCGATGGCGCCACGCCGGTCGCCGCGAGCGGCATGGGCAGCACCGGAACCCCGATCATCTCGCCGATTTCGCCCACGCGCCGCAGCGACAACGGCGCCGTATCGCTGAGCGCGACCCCCAACTGACGCCCGCTGTCGGCGAGCATCGATCCGCCCCCCACGACGCAGTGAAACACGCAACGCGCGCGCCGCGTAAGCGCCGCCCCGCCGCCGAGCGCGACCCCGGTCACGGCGCGCGGCAAGACGCGCAATACTTCGAGACCCGCGACGATGCCGAGCGCACCGTCGAATGGCCCGGCGCCGTCGGCGACAGCGAGCTCACCGGCGATCACGACCGCGCTCACGGTGTCGTCAGCGAAGCGTACCGTGAACCCGTGTTCATGCGGGCGGCATACGAGTTGTGCCGCCTCGCTCCGCCGCCGCAACCATGCAAGCGCGGCAGCTGCGGCAGCGCTGCCGGCCGGGCGTGCGAGCATGGCGGTCGCCGGATCGCGACCGATCGCATTGAGCGCGGCGAAATCGGAGTGCACGCGTGCGGGAGTGATCGAGCGGGCGGAAACATTCATCACGGAATTGTACGCGGCGGCTGCAAGCCGTCGCGAGTCCGCGATTGACTCATCACGGGTGGGGGTTACCATTGACGGCCCGCCGCCGCGCCCCGCATCGGCGCGGAAGTTTGTCCATCGCAACCGGAGCACCATGCATGAGCAGTATCTGGAACACGCTGCAGGGCGTTGAATTCAAGCAGACCTACATCGACGCAGGTGGCATCCGCACGCGCTCGATTACCGCCGGCGACGGACCCGTACTGATTTTCCTGCACGGCACCGGCGGGCATGCCGAGGCCTATCTGCGCAATATCGAAGCACATGCGAGGCATTTCACGGTGCATGCGATCGACATGGTCGGCCACGGCTACACCGACATGCCGGATATCGATTATTCACCGCAACACTACGTCGATCACCTGCTCGCTTTCGTCGACGCCATCGGCGCCGACAAGGTCCATATTTCGGGCGAATCGCTCGGCGCGCAGGTCGCTGCCTGGTTCGCGCTGCAACACCCCGGGCGGGTCAACAAGATCGTCATGAACACGGGAATCCTGCTGCCGCCGGATGCGGCCGGCAAGAAAGACCTGCAGGACCTGCTCGATCGCAGCCGCAAAGCCGCCGGCACCCCCGACCGTGAAGCCATCCGCATGCGCCTGCGCTGGCTCGTACACGAGGATCACAGCGTCACCGAGGAGCTGATCACGGCGCGCAAGATGATTTATGACCAGCCCGGACGCGCCGCCGTGATCCGGCAGATCGCCGAACAAAGCATCGGCGCGCTGCTCGATGCGGAAATCGCGGAGAAATGGAACAACCCGAAACTGCTGACCGAGCTGACCGTGCCGACGCTCGTGCTGTGGACACGCTACAACCCGGGGCAGCTCGTACCGCTGGCCGAGGAAGGCGCCGCGCTGATCCCGAATTCGGAGCTGATCGTGCTGCAAAACAGCGCCCACTGGCCGCAGTGGGAGGAGCCCGAGGAGTTCAACCGGGTGCATATCGAGTATTTGTTGAAATAACCCGGTGAAACGCCACTCGAGCAGCCGTTCAGCACCCGTCCCCGGCCACGCGCCGGGCTCGTCGCCACGTCGATGACCGATACGACCCGAACGCGTTCCGCCGCGTTGATCGTGCGCACCGCGCAACCGGAAGACGTTGCCGGCATCGCGGCACTGAGCAGCCGTGTCTACGCGCCGACCCCGGGACACACACAGCGCATGATCCGCTCCCAGATCAACAATTTCGCCGAAGGCCAGTTCGTCGCCGAACTGAATGGCGAAATCGTCGGCCATTGCGCGACGTTCATCATTACCGGTGACATCGCGCTGAAACCCCACCGTTGGAGCGACATCACCGGCGACGGGCTCGCCTCGCGTCACGATCCGAACGGCGATTACCTGTACGGCATGGAAGTGAGCGTCGATCCGGCACACCGGCGACTGCGCATCGGGCGACGCCTGTACGCGGCGCGCAAGGCCCTGTGCGAGCGGCTCGACCTGAAAGGTATCGTATTCGGCGGACGCATGGCCGGGTACGCCCGCCGCCGTCGCAGCTACCCCGACCCGAACGACTACCTGCAGGCCGTCGTGGAACGCAAGGCGCGCGATCAGGCGATCCGGTTTCACCTGTCGAACGGTTTCGAGGCGATCGGCATTCTCGACCGCTACGATCCGGACGATCGCGAATCGCTTGGCTACGCGACGCACATGGTGTGGCACAACCCGCTGTTCGTCGAACGCGAGAAAGCGCTCGACGGCGATCACGATCGCCTCGCGAACAACGATTCCGTGCGCGTCGCGACGGTGCAACTGCAAATGCGCCAGATCGCAGGCACCGCGGATTTCGAACGCCAGATCGAGTACTTCGTCGACGTCGCCGCCGACTACCGTTCGGATTTCGTCGTGTTTCCGGAGTTGTTCACGCTCGAACTGCTGTCCGCCGAACCGAAACCACTGCCGCCGAGCGAAGGCGTGTTGCGCGTCGCCGAACACACGCAGTGGTTCGAGGACTTCATGCAACCGCTCGCGATTCGCTACAACATCAACATCATCGGCGGTACCCATCCGACGCTCGATGCGGACGGCAAGGTCAAGAATACGAGCTACGTTTTTCTGCGCGACGGCGCCGTGCACCGCCAGGAAAAGATTCACCCGACCCCGGACGAGGTGTACTGGTGGAACATCCAGGGCGGCGATCTGCTCGACGTGATCAATACGGACTGCGGACCGATCGGTGTGCTCATCTGTTACGACGCCGAATTCCCGGAACTCGCGCGGCACCTCGTCGACCAGGGCGCGCTGATCCTGTTCGTTCCGTTCTGTACGGACGAGCGCCGCGGCTACCTGCGCGTGCGCTATTGCTGCCAGGCGCGCGCGGTCGAAAACCAGTGTTATGTCGTCATGTCGGGGGTCGTCGGCAACCTGCCGAACGTCGAAAACATGGACATCCACTACGCCGAAAGCTGCATACTCACGCCGTCGGACCTGGCGTTCGCGCGTGACGGCATTGCCGCCGACGCCGCGGCGAACACGGAAACGATCGCGTTCGCCGATCTGAAACTGTCGGATCTGCGCGTCGCGCGTTCCGCGGGCACGACGCGCAACCTGCGCGACCGTCGCTTCGATCTGTACCGAATCGCCTGGAATATGCGCGAATCCTGAGCGCGAACTAAGGGCCACGGGGATCCATGCCCCGTCGTCCGCTGCGCGCCGCAAGCCGCGAGGAGAGTCCTGAATATGCGTCCGCTGCCGTACCTGTCGTTATTACTGTTAGTGTCGACCGCCGTCGTCGCGGAAGACTATCTGCCGTCGCCGTGGTGGCCATCCGAATACGGCGCCGGGGATCAACGCGGTGCGCTGAACCGGCTGAACACCTCGACCACGCTCGCCGCCGCCGCGCTGATCACGCAAGGCAAGGTTTACGATATGGGACGCGTGTTCGAAGAAGACATGCCCTTGTTCAGTCTCACGCCGCAACCGCGCAAATACACGCTCACGGTCCCCGGCGCGCCCTCGTGGGGACCGCTCGGCGAAAACAAACTGCTGTGGAATGAAGACTATATCTCCGGACACCTGACCCAGGACGGCACCCAGTTCGATGCCCTGAGCCACATGGGTACGGATCTGGGCCGTGGCGGTGATCTGAACGAAATCCGTTACTACAACGGCCACACGCATGCCGCGATCGGCAGCGGTCGGGGTTTCAGCAAACTCGGCATGGAACACGTCTCGCCGATTTTTACCCGCGGCGTCCTGCTCGACATCGCCGCGCTGCGCGGCCGCACGCTGAACTGTTCGGAGGAAGTCACGGTCGACGATCTGAAAGCCGCGCTCGCGCGGCAGGGATTCGCCAGCGATGCACTACGTCCGGGCGACGCGCTGTTCTATCACACGGGCTGGGGGCGGTACTGGAAAACGGACAATGAAAAATTCAACGGTTGCGCGCCCGGACTGTCGGATGCGGCGGGTGACTGGGTCGTGAGCCAGCAGGTGTTGCTCGTCGGTACGGACAACTGGGCGGTGGAGGCGATCCCGGGTCCGGATCCGAAACTGTTCGCACCGAATCACCAGAAATTCCTCGTCGAACACGGCATCTACATCATCGAGAACCTGAATTTCGATCCGTTGATCGAGGCCCGGGTCTACGAATTCGCGTTCGCGGTGGGCGCGCTGCCGCTGAAAGGCGCGACCGGTTCACCGGTGCGACCGTTCGCGATCAGGTAATACCCGGTTCGGCGGCGCTGCGCGCAGCCGCGGCGCAATGGCTCAGAATTCGACTTCGAGTTCCTGCATCTCGTCTGGTTCGGCGAGCGCACCGGCGGTCCATTCCTGCATGAACGTCCACGCGAAAATACTCTCGCAATACGCCGCGGAGTCCGGCGTCATGTCGACCGCATAGGTGCGAAAGCGCGTACAAACCGGCGCGTACATCGCATCGGCGATACTGAGATTGCCGAACAGGTACGGGCCGCCGTAGGTCTGCAGACATTCCTGCCAGATCTGCTCGATGCGCTCGATATCGGGGCGCGCGCCGGAAAATATCTTGAACTTGTCGTACCGCGCTTTCAGGTTCATCGGCAGCGCGGAACGGAGATTGTAGAAGCCCGAATGGATTTCGCCGGATACGGCGCGACAGTGCGCGCGCGCCGCGAGACCGTACGGCAGCAGGCCCGCGTCGGGCGCGATTTCCGCGAGATACTCCGCGATCGCAAGCACATCCCAGACCGTGACGCCGCCGTGGGTCAGCTTCGGTACGAGCACGGACGGCGCGAGCAGCAGCAATTCCTGGCGCATGTCCGGATCGTCGAAATGGACGGGTTCCTCGACGAAATCGAGCCCCGCCATGCGGCACATGAGCCACCCGCGCAGTGACCAGGCTGAGTAATTCTTCGAAGAAATCGTCAACGTTGCTCGGTTCATAGTCGTCATCTGTCGCAGGCGGAGGATGAGGCACGAAGCTGCGCGGGATCACGCAGTCCTTTCCTTTCAGCAGACTGTGCACTATATTTTGTTGCGTTGCAATAACGCACACTCAGGCCGAATCCGGGCGCATGCGCTATCACGTTTACCAGGCTCACGACGATTTCTTCGCCCCGCTGCGCACGCTCGCCGGGATTATGCTGACGAATGCGAATCCTTTCCTGCACGGCTTCTCGAACAGTCGTGAACGGCATTTTCGCGCCGGACTCGAAATGCTCAGCCGTTTCCGTTTGTCGCATACACGCCCGAGTTTCGCGATCGACAGCGTCACCGTCAGCCACCGCGAGGTCGCGGTGCGCGAAGAAATCGTGCTGGATTTGCCATTTGGCAAATTGCTGCATTTCGCGAAGGACGTCGACATCGTCCAGCCGCGCGTATTGCTCGTGGCACCGCTCTCCGGCCATTTCTCGACCCTGTTGCGCGACACCGTGCGCACGATGCTGGCCGACCACGATGTCTTTATCACGGACTGGACGAATGCGCGTGACGTACCGCTCGCAGCCGGCCGCTTCGGCGTCGACGATTACATCGCCTACGTTATCCGCTTCCTCGAGCAAATGGGTCCCGGCAGCCACATCTTCGCGGTCTGTCAGCCGTGCGTGCAGACGCTCGCGGCCGTCGCCATCATGTCGGAAGACCGCAATCCGGCAACGCCGCTGTCGATGACCCTGATGGCCGGTCCGATCGATCCGCGCGAAAGCCCGACCAGCGTGAACGAGCTCGCGATGGGTAAATCGCTGGCGTGGTTCAAACACAACCTGATCGCACACGTCCCGCACCGCTTTCCCGGCGGCGGCCGACGCGTGTATCCCGGTTTCCAGCAACTCGTCGCGTTCATGGCCATGAACATGGACCGCCACCGTGACGCGCACCTGCGCCTGTATCAGCATCTCGCGGCACACGAACTCGATGACGCGGCGGTCGTGAAGAAGTTCTACGACGAATATTTCGCCGTCCTCGATCTGACCGAGGAGTTCTATCTCGAAACCGTCGACCGCGTGTTCCAGCGCGCCGAACTCGCGACCGGCGATTTCACGTTCTACGGCACTGCGGTCGATCCGGCGGCAATCCGCCATACCGGACTGCTGACCGTCGAGGGCGGCCGCGACGACATCTGCGCGGTCGGGCAAACCGCCGCGGCGCATGACTTATGCGGATCCCTGCGCCCGCATCTGAAACGCCATCACCTGCAGGCAAACGTCGGTCACTACGGCACGTTCAGCGGCAAGCGCTGGCGCAAGGAAATCTACCCCGTCGTGCGTAATATGATCCTCGCCGTCGAGTAACCCGGCGCACGCGCGCCACGCGCTTCAAACCGGGTCGCGAACCGCCCCGGCGCCGCGGCAGCGGCCGCCCGTAACGGTCGCGCCGGACCTCGGCTACAATGTCCGCTCGTGCCAGAAAGCGGAGACAGCGCATCATGAGCAAAGGTGAAATCATCGCGGGCTTCCTCGCACCCCACCCGCCGCATCTCGTGTTTGGCGAAAACCCCGAGCAGAACGAACCAAAATCGAAGGGTGGCTGGGAACCGCTGCGCTGGGCCTACGAGCGCGCGCGCGCGAGTATCGAGGAATTGCAACCCGACGTCCTGCTCGTGCATTCACCGCACTGGATTACCCAGCAGGGGCATCACTTCCTCGGCGTGAAACACTTAAGCGGGAAATCCGTCGATCCGATTTTTCCGAATATCTTCCGCTACAGTTTCGAACTCGAAGTGGACGTCGAACTCGCCGAGGCCTGCTGCAGCGAAGCGGCAAACATGGGCCTGACGTCGAAAATGATGCGCAACCCGAATTTCCGCGTCGACTACGGCACGATCACGACCCTGCACATGATCCGCCCGCAATGGGATATCCCGGTGGTCGGAATCTCGGCGAACAACTCGCCGTACTATCTCAGCACGGAAGAAGGCCTCGAGGAAATGGATACGCTCGGCAAGGCTACGCAGAAGGCAATCGAAGCCACCGGCCGGCGCGCCGTACTGCTCGCCTCGAACACGCTGTGTCACTATCACTTCAGCAAGGAACCGATCCCGCCGGAAGACATGTCGCAGGAACACCCGGAAAACATGGAAGGCTACTTGTGGGACATGCGCATGATCGAACTGTTGCGCAAGGGTGAAATCAGCGAGGTCTTCCGGTTGCTGCCGCAATTCATCGACGAAGCCTTCGCGGAAGTGAAATCCGGCGCGTTTACGTGGATGTTCTCCGCGATGGATTACCCTGAACTGCCCGGCGAGCTGCACGGCTACGGTACGGTGATCGGCACCGGCAACGCGGTGATGGAATGGAACCTGATCAAGGCCGGGCTCGCCCGCGCCGCCTGACGGAGGCCCGATAAACATGGCTGTCGTTTCCGCGTTTCTGATCCCGGGCTCGCCCCTGCCCTATGTGCAACGTGACAATCCGCCGTGGGGTGCCATGGCCGATGCGATGGACGCGGCGGGCAAGGCGCTCGCGGCGTCACAACCGGACACGATCGCGATCTACTCGACGCAATGGCTCGCCGTGCTCGATCAGCTGTGGCAGGTGCGACCGAATCCGCGCGGCCTGCACGTCGACGAAAACTGGCACGAGTACGGTGATCTGCCGTTCGACATGCGCACCGACGTCGAACTCGCCACCGCCGCGCTGGCGGCGACGGATGCCTACGGGATCCGCTCGAAGGGCGTCGACTACGATCAGTTCCCGGTCGATACCGGCACGATCGTCGCGTCGAATTTTCTCGATCCGGAAAACCGCTTCAAGTCACTCGTCACCGCAAACAACCTGTATCACGACTGGGACATCACGACGAACCTCGGTCGGGTCGTGCGCGAGGCGGCCGACAAGCTCGACCGACGCGTCGCGATCGTGGGGGTGGGCGGACTTTCCGGTGCGTTTTTCCGTCACGTCATCGATATCGCGGACGACCATATCGCCAGTGAAGCGGATGATGCGTGGAACCGCCGCATCCTCGCCCTGATGGAAGCCGGCGACGTCGACGGTCTCACCGCGGCGTGCCCGGATTTCGCGCGCGAGGCGCGGGCGGAGATGGGGTTCAAGCATTTCGCCTATGTGCTCGGCGGGATCGGCGGCCGGTTCGCGGGCGCCACGGTGCATCATTACGGTCCGCTGTACGGCGCCGGCGGCGCCGTGGTCGAGTTTCACCTGTAAGGTTCGCGCCGTCGCGACCGTGCGGGTTTATCCGGGCGGCGGCAACATCTCGTGGCCCCAGATCTTCGGCGCGTCGTAGAACTTCGGCTCCCACGTCTCATCGTCGATCAATGCACCACCGTAGCCGTATTCGATCCACCAGCCGGACGGCGAGTAGATGTAGAACGACGTCGTGCGGTCGTTCGTATGCCGGCCGAGCGTCATCGCCACCGGCACACCGTTTTTCTGCACGATGTCCCAGGCGCGACCGACGTCATCGATTGATTTCGCCTCGAGCATGATGTGATTGAAATCGCCGCCCTTGAGCGGCCCGACGGGGTTCGTCAGGGCGAGGCTGTGGTGGCGCGGATTGCAGTGCAGGAACGTCGCCTCGATGTCATCCCAGAAGATGTAGTCCGACAGTTCGAAGCCCAGCTTCTCGCGGTACCACTTCACCGCGGCATCGGGATCCTCGCTCGCGAGTACGACGTGACCGAGCCCGAGGTCCCCCGTGTTGTAGCCGTCCATGCCGCGGGTCGGCGAAAACGGCGCGGCGTCCTGTTTCGGACCGAAAAATATTTCATTGCGCACGCCATCCGGCCCGGTCACCACGATCAACTCCATCACTGCGCGCTCGCGGCACAGCGCGGATTCACCGGGTTCTACCGCGAGCCCGCCCGCGGACAGATCCCGGGCGAGTTCGCGCAGCGCTTCGCGCGACTCGACCTCCCAGCCGATGTACAGCAGGCGGTCGTGGTCGGCGTCGTGGAATGCGAGGCGGTGGTGATAGTCATCGAGGCGGTACTCGTGCAGGCCGGCGGGTGAATCCGTGCGGCACTCGAGTCCGTAGACGGACTGCAACAAATGATGCCAGGCGTTTGCATCGCTGATCGCCCAGCCGACGTACCCCAGTCCCGAAACTTTTCCCATGTCAGGCTCCTCGTGTGCAGTGAGTTCTGTGCCGCCCGCCCTATTATCCACGCCTGAGCACCGGGCCGGAAGCACGCACGCGCGGCGGGCTTGCGGGTAAAATCGGTGACCGGAACGACCCGAGCCAATGACCGTGGACGACCCGAGCGTCACAGAGCAAGCGAAGCGCACGCGCAAAATCGTGCACATCGACATGGATGCTTTCTATGCTTCCGTCGAACAGCGCGACGATCCGTCGCTCAAGGGTAAACCCGTCGTGGTGGCCTGGCGCGGGCAGCGCTCGGTCGTGTGCGCGGCGTCGTACGAGGCGCGCCGCTACGGGATCCGCTCGGCCATGCCGGCAATGCGGGCCGAGAAAATGTGTCCCGACGCCATCTTCCTGCCGCCGGATTTCACGCGTTATCGCGCCGTTTCCCAGCAGATCCGCGCGATCTTTCTCAGTCACACCGATCTCGTCGAACCGCTGTCGCTCGACGAGGCCTATCTCGATGTGACGGCAACGAAAACCGGTCTCGCAACCGCGACGGAGGTGGCGCAATCGATCCGGGCCGAGATCCGCGAGACGACGGCACTGACCGCTTCGGCGGGGGTCGCACCGAACAAGTTCATCGCGAAAATCGCCTCGGACTGGCGCAAACCCGACGGCATCTTCGTCGTGCGGCCGCATCAGGTTGAACGCTTTCTGCGCAAGCTGCCGGTAAAGAAACTGCCCGGGGTCGGCAAGGCCACGCAGAATACACTCAGTGGCATGGGTATTGCCGTCGTCGGCGATTTGCTCGCGTTCGAACTGCGCGACCTCGAGCACCGCTTCGGCCGCTTCGGGGTACGCCTGTACAACCTCGCGCGCGGGGTCGACCATAACGAGGTGCGCCCCGATCGCCCGGTGAAATCAATATCCGCCGAGCAGACCTTCGAACACGATCTCGCGCTCGGCGAACTCGTCGCACCAACGCAGGCCGCGGCCGAGCGTACGTGGGCCGCGGCCGCGAAATCCGATCGCGAGGGCCGCACGGTGGTCCTGAAACTGAAAACGAGCGAATTCCAGACCGTCTCGCGCAGTATCACCCCGACGACCCGGCCGAGTTCACTCGACGAACTGACCCACCACGCGCTCGAACTGCTCGAGCGCGTCGACCTGCCACCTTCCACGCGCTACCGTCTCGTCGGGGTTGGCCTGTCGAACTTCATCGACAGCGACGAGGTCACGGGCCAGTCGGAATTGTTCGACTGATGTCCCGCGTGTCGTGACCGCCGGCGCGGACGACGGTTACCATGGGCGCCCGCGACTTCAGCACCGGACCACAACATGACGCCAAAACTTCACCGTACCCTGCTCGCGACCGCCGCCGAGGTTTCTCCGGCCCTGCACGATCACATGCGCCAGCTCGGCCCGGTGACGATGCCGAATCGCAAACCGCTCGGGATCGCGCAGTTTCTCGCGCGTGTGATCATCGGCCAGCAACTGTCGACGAAAGCCGCAACCACGATCTGGAACCGGATCAAGACCGCCGCGAACGATGCGGAGCAAAAGATACCGGCGTTTTTCACCGAAGAGAATCTCGCCACATTACGCGCCTGCGGAGCATCCGGTAACAAAGCGAAGGCCCTGCTCGCGATCAACGCGGCACACACCGATGGACGCATCACCGCGGCGCGCCTGCGCCGGCTCGACCCGGCCGCGCGCGACGCCGCGCTGAAAGAACTGCACGGGGTGGGCCAGTGGACCATCGACATGGCCGCGATGTTCTATTTCGGCGATCCGGACGTGTGGCCGGAGGGCGATTTGGCGGTTTCGCGGACGTTTCGCGGGTACCTGAATAAACGTCAGCTGCGACGTTACGAAGACACCGTTGCGCGCTTTGCCCCGAACCGTTCCTACCTCGCGCTGTATATGTGGCGGATCATCGACGGGATTCCGTCCTAGGGTGTCGTGTTGCGTCCGGCTACCTGATGCTTGCAAGCCCAGAGCGACTCCCAAGGAGTACGGGATGCAATAACGCCCTTTACCTCGCTTATAACGAGTATTCATCAAGGCGGACGCAGTGATTGGAAACGAACGAAGAGGCAAAATTTAGTTCCTCCGTCCCGTTTTACGTTCTCGCGCAAGGTAGTTCGCTCGTACGGCCTGACCAAATCAGTTGGATAGCCGGTTCTTCCCCCCCCAAGCGCCGTTAATTTCGCGCGCACCTGACAGACTTCGACCGCTGGCAAACGGTGGCGCCAAGCCATCGCAAACGATGCGGATCCGGAGAACAAATGGCTAAGTTAACCGCCCTGGGATTTCCGCCTAATTATTTGTTTTTGATTGATTATTTTCTATATTACTGTATATTTAAACAGTTTCTTTCCGTGATCACAGAGGACCCCGCCATGGACCATTCCCTCGTTCCCGCAACCCCGGCACCGCCCCGCGACCTGACCCACCTCGAAGACGAAATCACCGAACTCGCCGCGCACCTGAACGCCGCGACATTCCGGCTGCTGACGTTAATCGGCGAGTTCGATGAACGTGGCGGCTGGCACGGCGCCGGTCTCAAATCCTGCGCCCACTGGCTGAACTGGAAGTGCGGAATCGACCTCGGCGCGGCGCGTGAGAAGGTGCGGGTTGCACACGCACTGAAGGAACTGCCGCAAATCAGCGCGGCGCTGCGCAGCGGCCGGGTCAGCTATTCGAAGGTGCGCGCGATGACCCGGGTCGCCACCCCGAAGAACGAGGATTACCTGCTGATGATCGCCGCGCACGGCACCGCATCGCATGTGGAACGTCTCGTACGCAACTACCGCCGGGTGAAACGCACCGAAGCACTGGAACGGGACAAGCAGCACCACGCGTTACGCGAACTGAGCTGGTACACGAACGACGACGGCAGCTACGTGATCAAAGCGCACTTAAGTCCGGAACAGGGCGCGCGCATTGTTCAGGCACTGCAGGCAACAAGCGCCGCCATCCGCGAAGAACAACGCGATGCGGCGGAAGACGTTTCCGCGGAAACGCCGATCGCCGCACTGCGCGCCGATGCCCTGCAACGGATCGCCGAGAGCTACCTCGCCGGTGAAAACGTCCGGGTCAACGGCGGCGACAACTGCACACTGCATGTGCATACCGATATAGACACGCTGCAGGCCGACGGCGATGGCGCCGAGTCCGAACTGGCCACAGGCGGAAACGTTTCCGCGGAAACGTCGCGCAGGCTTGCGTGCGATTGCGGCGTGGTGCACTGGCTCGAAGACAGCGACGGCACCACACTGAACGTTGGCCGCCGCACCCGCAGTATCCCGCCGGCCATCCGCCGCGCACTGAACCGTCGCGACGGCGGTTGCCGGTTCCCCGGCTGCACAGCGCAGCATCACGTCGACGCCCACCATATCCACCACTGGGCCGACGGCGGCGAGACCCGCATCGACAACCTGCTGTTACTGTGCCGCCACCATCACCGCCTCGTGCACGAAGGCGGATACCGCCTCGCACTGGATGCGGCTGGCGAACCGGTATTCACCGCCCCGCAAGGCGAACAGATCCCGCACGGCCCCGATACACGTTTCCGCGGAAACGTGATTGCGCTGACGACGGCAAACCGGCGCGAACGGATTGACATCGGGCCGCGGACGCTTGTGCCGATGTGGGCCGGGGAGCGGATGGATGACGGGATGGCGGTGGATGGGTTGATTTGGCGGGAGTGAGGGGTGGGGTGGTTTTGATCCCGCCGTAATCACTGCCCCCGCGCAGCAGCTATCCGAATGCGCTCGGCGGGGAATTAAGTTAACGGTCCCTGCAATTCAGTAGTCAATGTCAGACAGGGACGCCGATGATGCAGGCGACAATCCGCTCATCCACAGCGCGTTGTGCCGGAAATTCCTTACTGAATTCGCGCATGACTGCGGGTAGTACTTCATCCTCCGTAGCAATCAAGTCCTTACGAATATGTCGAAGCAACAGCGGCTTGGTTCGTTTGTTCTGAAGCTTCTTGTACCAAACAGGCCTGATGACATCGAGCCACCGCGCGGCCAGCTCCTCCCAATCGGGTTGTATATGTCCTTCAGGATTTTCGAGTAGATTGATCAGATTCGATAGTAGATCTACTTCATCTTGATGCTTTCGTTCGCTAGCCGACCGCAGATAAGATTTCAGGACGATAGCCATCTCGTCCAGAGCGCGCGCCTTCCGTCGGGACAAAAGCTTCCGCTCGGTTGCCGATAACCGAATGAGAAAATGCTGGAGTACCTGCTCAGACGCTTCAGAAATCTCGGACAAATCCTCGACGTCGGGGCCAAGGCGTGCACATAAACCTTCACAAATCGTTGCAAGATCTGTATCCGGGTCCGACTCGAGATCTCTTAGCAGTATCCATCGTGGCACTGCGGTTGAATCTGTTGTGCAGAAAAATGCCCATGGATGCTGAGCGGAAACCAGGCTAACCCTCGAAGTCACCCGCGCTTTTATCCCGATGTATTCTTGATACGTCGCTGGAGGAATTAGCGCCGCTTTACCGTCAACTAATGCCCTCACAGGCGAAAACGCATCGTCGATCCCGTCCCAGGATCCGGCAGTGGATTCAAACTCACTGATCGCCTGGTCAGCGGTGAATGTTTTGGACGGCTGTCGCATGCTCTCGGGCAAAGGCATATTTGAGCCTAAAAGATTCTCGACAGTTTCATACCGCTCAATAAAGCGCTCGTCGGAGCGTAGCGCGAACTCTGGCGCGTCATCTGGCCACCAGGCGAAAATTTTCCGATGCGGACTATCGAGGCGATCAATGCGACCGGAACGTTGTTCTGCGATCCGAACAACGCTCGGCATGTCCAGGTGAACAATGGCTTGCGCCTTCTGGAGATTAACCCCCTCGGAAACACTGTCCGAACAAAGGCCGATACTCGAATGGTGTTCCGGGCTTTTCGGGCTAAAGCTTTTCAGAAGCTCGGTCCTGTCAGATTGAGTGTCGCCGGTTGCAACCAGCACTCGCGCTTCGAGGTTCCGCTCGCCCAAAAGCATCTTAACGTAAGCCAGGGTGATCGGACGGCTATCGAATGCAAGGATGTAGGGATAGTCGAGTGACAATTGAGACAACAGTTCCGCCTTTGCCTGTTCCCTCGTGTTGGACAGCGAATCGGTCAGTTCGAGGATTCGCGTGTAAATCACTCTATCTTCATCGCAAGCGGCTTTATGAGCGACAGGGTTTTCCAACCAATCTGGCAATTGCGTCGATAACCTTGAAATCGGCGGCTCACCGGCTATGGACGAGAGTCGACCGATAACATCGCCGGTCTTTGCATTTTTTCTGAAATGCTGAAGATTTGAACGCTCTGCCGCTTTCGGCGTGCCCTGTAGATGCTCGAAAAGCGCCGCCTTTGACGAGCGGAGCGCCGCCATCACTGCGTACTGCGATAGCTTGCTGGCGCCCCGCAACCGGCCTTCAAGAAACTGTTCTTCCGTCATCCCTCTCCGGCTCAGCACTTCGGGCAATTCAACAACCTTTTGGAAGTGCAAGGCGCCCTTAAGACCGGACGATAAGTCGCGGATCCGCTTTGCGAGTTCGCGGTCTTTATTTGATTCGTTAAGAGAGTAGGTACGCGCCTGGTGCTTCGGAAACCGACATGGGCGGCCCTTCGCGTCTACATAGGCCGAGGGATCGATCTCAATCAGTTGATTGAGCATACGTTTGGTGCGCCGAACGGTAAATTTCGCGATCGCTCGGCGGAGATCTTCCACCTCATCTCCGGACAGGCTCCTTGAGATAGACCGCGCACCGAGCATCCGCGAAAACGCCTGTACCGTTTCGTCGTCGAGATTATCGGCCCCGAGCATGTCCGCGATGCGCAGAAGGTCGGCAGCACTCCGATTAATCGGCGTCGCCGTAAAGAGGGCGACGTGGTCAGCCATATTGCGGAGCAGTTGCTGCGTTCGATTCGAGCCGAAGTTTAAAAAATTGTGCCCTTCGTCAACGCAAAGTAATTGCGCTCTCCGCAAGTTCGTGATCAAGCTATCCTGAGTGCTGTCGGATGCGCGGCTGAGTATCCCGTGCGAAAAGACATCGACCGGAACGCTCGCCTGGGCGCTTTCGGATTCCCACTCTTGCACGACCGACGGTGGCGAGATGAGCAAAGCTTTACCCCGACGCAGCCGGTTCGAAGTGATGATTTCGTGAATCTTAGCCCCGATCAGGTGTACACCCATCCGGGTTTTTCCCGAACCCGTTGCGTCTGCGACGAGAACGCTACCGCGCTCTTTCAGGATGTAAAGTGCCTGGGCAATCCCTTGTCGTTGAGACGGCCATAGAGCAGCGTCACCGGGCAAGTATTCTTTGCGCAAATAGCGTTGCGCCCACTCGGCTTCCAAAAGCTCGGCGCACGCTCGCGCTAAAGCTTCTTGCCAGGGTACCAACCTGAGTAATTGTTCGAGTAACGCTATAAGCTTGGCGTTGTAATCGAGGCCGAGATCCCAATAACCTTCGGCGAGCTGACGAGTCTCGATGTACCGCTGGTGTTCCTCGTGTTTCGCGCCTTTCTTAGCGGTATCGTGGCGTTCGAACCTTGCATTTGCCTCGAGCTGATTATGCAAGCCAGAGTCGGTGAAGTTGCTTGACCCGAGCGTAGCGGCATTGTCTCCGACGTAAATCTTGGCATGGAGCCGCGACCCGGTCTTCGCGGCCGTACGCGTCTGTAAAGTTCCCCGGTTTAGCCGATCGATACAGGCCAGAATCTTGGCACTTAAAAGTACGGAAATTCCGCGTTCTAACCAGTATTCCTTAATCTCGCGCGTCAGGTCGGGCTTAGTTAGTGAAAATGTAGTCCGTCGAGAATCGAAGGGTTCCGAACCAAAAACTACGCGTATCGACTCGCACTGCTTCGCGCTCGCGACGAAATCTATGAGCCGGTCGAGCGAGGCAAACCCTGTGACGATTAAGGGCGCAGCTGAGGTGTTGAGATCTTTTACTACGGTGGTCTCTACCCAACTTCCATCCTCGTTAATGGGAAATCTGGACGCCGAAGGCCACTTGGAGCCGAGCAGCTGGCTTTCCGCCGAGCCAAATAGGTCGAGTGAGATTTGAGTTTTCGAAGCCAAGTTGTTGTCTGTGCGTCGATTCCGCATTTTTCGCCGCGCACGGAATGGCACGGTTTTTTTGAAATCACTCCGTCAACAATTAACCAGGCGCGATTTTTTCCGAGCAACTCCGTCGGAGGCTAACAATCTCGCTCGATCCGGTCTGCAATACTAATGATCCGCGGAATTACACCGCGCTCGTGTTGGTCACCTCATCGACGCCAAGGTCCTCAGCAATCAACCGCATTTGTTCCAGCGCGGACTCGAGGTCTTCCACGATCTCCGCGGCAATCACGCCCGGCGGCGGCAGGTTGTCCGAATCTTCCAGTGATTCGTCCTTGAGCCAGAAGATGTCCAGGCTCGCTTTGTCTCGGGCTACAAGCGTCTCGTAGTCATAGGCCCGCCAACGCCCATCCGGCGCTTCCTCGCTCCAGGTTGCCTTGCGATCAAACCGGTTCCCCGCGTTGTAGCACGCCACAAACTCATCCAGATCCTTCCGCTGCAACGGATTCGTCTTCAGCGTGAAATGCTTGTTCGTGCGCAGGTCATAGATCCACAGCTGTTTCGTCCACGGCGTCTCGCTGGCTTCTTTCTTGTCGAAGAACAGCACATTCGCCTTCACACCCTGAGCGTAGAAGAGCCCCGTGGGCAGGCGCAGCAGGGTGTGCACGTCGCACTCGTGCAGCAGCTTGCGGCGGATGGTCTCGCCCGCCCCGCCCTCGAAGAGCACGTTGTCAGGTACCACAACGGCGGCGCGGCCGTTGATCTTCAGCAGCGTCTTGATGTGCTGCACGAAGTTGAGCTGTTTGTTGGAGGTGGTGGCCCAGAAATCGTCGCGCTCGTAGCTGTCTTTATCCTTGGAGACCTTGCCGTCCTCGCCCATGATGGTGAACGACCCCTTCTTGCCGAAGGGCGGATTGGCAAGCACGATATCGAAGCGGTCGCCGGGATCGGCGCCCAGCGAATCGATGACTTCGACCGGTTCAGACTCCTGGCTGCCAATGCCATGCAGGAGCAGGTTCATCGCGCATAGCCGCGCAACCGATTGCACGAGCTCGATACCCGTAAACGTGCCTTCCTTGAGCGTCTTCTTCTCGCCCTTGGTCAGGTTCGGGTTCTGTTCGACGAGGTATTCGTGGGCCGCCAGCAGAAAGCCGCCGGTGCCGCAGGCCGGGTCGCAAATGGTCTCGCCCGGCTGCGGGCTCACCACCTCCACCATGGCCGCAATCAGCGGCCGCGGCGTGAAATACTGCCCCGCGCCGGACTTCGTGTCCTGGGCGTTCTTCTCCAAAAGCCCCTCGTAGGCATCGCCCTTCACGTCGGCCGACATCATCGACCAGTTTTCCTTGTTGATCAGGTCAACGATCAGCCGCCGCAGTTTCGCGGGGTCGGAAAACTTGTTCTGCGACTTGTTGAAGATCAGGCCCAGCATGCCCTTCTCATCACCCAGCGCTTCCAGCGCATGGCGGTAATGATCAAACAACTCATCGCCGTCTTTCTTTAACAGGCTCCGCCAGCCCCACTGCTCGGGCACGACGCTGGGCTGGTTATATGGCGCCTGCGTGCGCTCGTCCGACATCTTCAGGAACAGCAAATACGTCAACTGCTCGACGTAGTCGCTGTAGTGCATGCCGTCTGCGAGCAGGACGTGGCAGTAGTTCCAGAGTTTTTGGGTGATGCCGCTCATAGTCTCTCAGCTGCTAGTCGGCTAATTGCTTCTTCAACGAGCGAAGAACCTTTCCGTAATAAACATTCTTATCGCCGTTCGGTCGGTCGAAACACTGTACGTCGACATTATTGGCCTTCAATAGCCTTAATTTGGTTCGGTCAATATCTTCTCGCTGTTTCGGACAGTAGTAAGTAATTCGATTTGATGTTTGTATTCTTCTTATTGATGCTCGTGCCCGATAAGTAAGAAGCCACCATAAATGAATCTCAACAAAATCCAGCCCGAGACCAACTATATGGACGTCGTGGGTAAAGAAAAAATCGACCCAGCTCGAATACTCTAAGTCAGTTGACTGCTTCAACCTTTTGGTCAGTGCATCAAAAGATACATTCTCATAGCTAACACCATCAGCGACGTAATTCCGCATATGCTGTAAATATCCAGCATAGTGCTCATATCCTAGAGCCATCGAGGACGGCCTTTGTGCGTCACCATGTATATGCCAGAAGCTCTTGCCGCCATTCGACGTCTTTCTAAACAGACTGTATCGCTGCTCCTGAATTACCCCGGTATTACTGACAGAAGAGCTATCACCGGAGAAGCCCTTCTCCATTGTGAACTCATAGTTTGTGGTCAGAATATCTTTAACCGGCAATGAAGCGATCTTTGAATGAAGTTCATTTTGCGGCATCTTGCTGACTTTGCTGGCTATATACTCTTTGACCTCTGCTTCAGTCTTCTTCCCCCTTGAGCCTGCAAATGCCCAAATCTCCTCATAGAATAAAGGGAACTGCTCACCTAGCGGCCTTATCTTATCTTTGGCGCCAACAAAGGAAATCAGGTCATTTAGCAGGTCGTTCCAGCTATAACCCTTGCTAAGATTGTTAATGTCATTACCAACAAGTAGAACTGCGTTTTTCTTTACCCCAAAGCCCATCAAAGTAGGCCCCCCGCTCTTCGCCCCAGGAAATCAATTTTCAGCCAGCGCACTTTCAAGCTTTCTTCTTTCGTAATCGAGCAGCGGCAATTGCATGAGGTCAACACCCTTTAGTCTTTCCTGAATCTGCGCCCAGTCATTTTCTCCTGGCAAAGCGGCACTCAGCTTTCGAATAGCCGAAGCGGGGACATCGTAATCCATTAACACCGACATACCGTCATCAAGAAAATCATTCTCAATCAGCGCGGAAAAATAGGAATAGTTACCGGACTCCATCCCGTGACGCTTAAAAACGTAGTCTTGTAGCTCAGAAAGCCCCATTAGTACTTTGGGCAACTTGTAGTCGAACCACTGCCTGAACACACCCAATACCAGCAAAATCACTTTCTGCACTCGCTTCTGAAAGTCGGGCTCACTATTTTTCCAAAAATCACTTTCTAGGTTGCTCGCAATTAAACTGCTAATTGTTTTCCCTTCGCTGTACTGCAAAGTCATTACAGCTAACTGCGCGGGCGATCTAACACCAGCTTTAGAATCTGATTTGCTTAGCAAATGCTTCCAGCACAACTCTAATGTCGTCAATAACTGCGTGTAGTTAGGTATCGTCTTCCACCCTAGTTTCTCATGGTAGTAGTCAAGCGACCCTTCAACTTCATTGAGAATCGCTAACTGACCTTCGAGTGGTAATCCAGTATTCCCTTTTATTACCGACTGCAACTCCATGTCCAACTTATCGAACTGCTCCAACCGCGGTAGCGACTCAGGCTCGACGTCAGCGCGATCAAGCTGCAGAAGAAGCTCTATGGGCGCATTTGCTTGATCGAAGAGAGGCACGTCAACCTGCATTTCCAGCTGCGCCGGGTCCTTATGGAATTCATAGATTTTTCCAACATAGTGGATATTCATACGACCCGAGCGGCCGACTATATTCTTATAGTCAAAATAGTCTATCGGCTTACGGCCCTTCTTCTGATCAAATAGCACCACATTGCGTGCCGTGGTATTTACGCCCTCTATCAATGTTGATGTGCAGAATAGCCACTTGATATCAAGGGAGTTGAATACATCTACAATCGAGCTCCCAAGGTGCCTAGGTAAATGCCCATGATGAAAAGCAATACCTTCTTGCATCATCGCAGCAAGACTCCAACGCTCGTGAACATTCTCTTCGATCCATTCAATGATCTCCCCACAGGGCACGCTATCGAGAGGCTCGCTATTGACTGCATCGATCTCAACCAGATAGTCAAAGAAGCCTTGAGCCAGATCAGTTGCCTTCTGGGGCCCGGAACAATAAATGATAGTGGGCTCAGAAAAAGACGCCAGTAATTCATAGAGCGCATCTTTTCTATTTGGGTCATTTACTTTCCAGTTTCGGCCCTCGTATCTTTTCTCAACGTCTACTGCAACTGTGGTGTAGTCAGAGTGAAACCATGCTGCACCGTATCGACTAACAAAACGTTCTGAAACCTGCTGGATGTTCGGTCCCAACAAATAAAAGAAATCTGTCATCTTAAGAAGACGGTAAAGCGCCTGGTTGAGTATGGAGGCTCGCTCATCGTCTCTGTCCAAGCTAAGCTTGTAAAACTCGTCAATAACGAAAAAATCAACTTCAGGAAATTTTTCGTATTCGACTACCCGCTCGCCCGTAAATAGGAAAATATTTCGCGATGGCCCTGCCTTTTGGCTCGTAGACACCACTAGGTTGTAAAAATCCCTGTATTTCTGAAGCTTCTTCCTAGTCTCATCAAGCAAAGCAAGCGTGGGCTGAATGATCACTATATTTTCGAACTTTCTACTAGCGACAACGTCCTCTATCAAAAGACTTTTCCCGAAGCTTGTCGGGGCGCTTACAATCACACTTCGACCAGACTCGAGTAACGTCGCCAATTGCAGTTGTTCACGGTGAAAGAACACAGATGGCAAATAATCCGACCTATGGAATTCTTTCCTAAGTGCCGCGCTTGCAGATAACGCAACGTCCTCACTGACATAGGGATAAAGGCCAGCAGCTTCGGTTAGGTCGTCCCAAACCGCAGTGGTTGAAGGGTGAAGACGATCGCGATTTTCAAGCGCACGTATGATCAGGTCTCGCCCCCAGCTTTCCTGCCCATGGCCAGATATCATGGACGAGCAGCATTGAGCCAAATAAAAACTGGCATCGAAATCAATTGGCTCATTACCTTGAAAACGCTTTAGAAGAATCTGATACTCACTCGCATTCATATCGACTGCATACTCTTTAGTCTTTTGTCGAGCTCTTCCGTCAACTCTGGTTTTGACGGCACCGGCAGAAGCAGCAGAATCACATCCACTTCCGTATCAATTTTCTTGCCCAGGAACGTTTGATGCAGTTCCACACACTCAGCCCTAAAATCGTCTAAAAATTCTTGGTTGTTATTGCTATGGCTTTTGTAAAGATCGCTAGAGTAAGTGCAGACCATTGGAATGACTACTTTGTCGAGGATATCTTCAAGCCTTGCATGTTCATGCAATACCCCCCTCCAATACTCTATATCCGGGTCTTGCTCAGGAAGCTTAGTTGCTATCAAACTAAACTCTCGCCGCAGATAGTCATTCTCTAAATGTTTCACTAGATCTTTTGCTAGCTCTTTTACCCCTGCCTTGCCGTCCGCATACAATTTGGACTCGCCCAGCCACAACTGATTCTCCGCGTCATTATTGACGACATGGACACCATCAAAGCCATGAACAACAGCGTTGTCAGTATCCTTAAACCAAATTTTTGAGACCAGCGGGATACTTCCAAAGTAATCTCTCAGCAGCAGATGAAGAATTAGTTCGCCAAATTCGCCTCTTTTCTTATAATTTTCGGTGGTATATACACGTGTTGCAGCCTCTTTAAGCTTTGAACGGACCTCCGGTATTGGAATGCTTGAGCCCGAGTGATACCCAAGCGCGAACTCTGGGATCACTTCAGCTATAACATCTACCAGCGGCTTCAGCCGAAACTCATTCTGGTCAAAGCCCGCACTGTAGGCTCGGAGAGTCGAATCCCCTATAACCTCTTCTAAAACTAGGTCTGACTTGAAAGGCAATTTGCTCATTTAGTTTTCAGCATATGCAATTCCGCCTTTCCGCGGGCGAAATAGCCTGAATACGACCTTGCAAGAATTGATTGCCGAATAGATTCAGCTTTGTTAATTCGCATCTGAACATCATTCAACAAGTGGTCCGCCACCGACAGTCTTCCTTCAATCTCCCGCACCACTTGCATCTGTTCATCTTTAGAACACACAGGAATAATCAATGTTTTAAGCTCTTTCGCATTAATATTATTCACACCACTTGTAGATTTAGCTTTCGACTCTATCTGTGACCTCACAGCTAAACTGCCAACAGCGGATTGAAGATAAGCGCCGCTCACAATTTCCTGTATCGGACGAAGACGGATCAAGTAACCCGCATACAAGTAGCTGCAGTCAGCCCCCCGAACTAAGGCTGTTTTTCCGACCAGGTCCAAGCTCCCATTTGACCGGATAACCAGCAAGTCATCTTCGTTCAGGCTATAAGCCGCTATTTCTGAGTCGTCAAACTTCGCATACTTCAGATCTTCATCATCTATAACGCCATCCCCGATATTGGGGATCCTCAATACACCCCGGCCTTGAGCTTCGTACCTGCACTTCTTGGACGTACCATATTTAGGCTCCTCCACAAGGCACGCCATATTCGTATAACACCAACCATCTGGAAGGTTTGGGAGTCCCCCAGCATCGACGTGCATCGACAAAACAAACCTCGCCTTCCACTTGTCGTTCTTAGGCGCTTTGCCTTTCGCCTTCATCTTGGCGAGTTCGGCTTCTTCCCATTTCGCGCGGCGTTCGGCGAGGATGCGTTCGAGGAGTTTGCTGGCGGGTTCGACGTCGGGGTTTTGCTTGCGCCATTCTTCGGTGAGCTTGCCTTCGACGGCGGCCTTGAGGACAGCGGCTTTATAGCGCTTAAGGTTGGCTTTGACGCGCTTGAGGCTGGCGACGGCTTCGTCGAGGCGGGAGAACTGTTTTTCGATTTCGGCGACGATGCGCTTTTGGTCTTCAAGCGGTGCGATCGGGATGCTGGCTTCTTTCAGATAAGGAGTTGGCACACGTCGTTGACCCACCGCGCCGGTCATATGCCGCTCGGCTTCCCCCCGGAATTTTTTACTAGACACAAAGTAGTAAAGGTACTTTGCATCGATATCGTTCCCCGGACGTAGCACATGGAATTCGGTCGAGCCAAATCCGTAGCCATTTGAGACCTCTGGAACCACGGCCATCTTGCCGTTTTCCATACAGGGAGTGATCTTGGCAAACAGAACATCGCCTTCCAGGAAGGCGGTGAATCCTTTCTTTACATCTTTGGCTGGCTTCGTTTGCGAGACATCGATGTGGCCTGACTCCGCCTCGACCGCCGGCATTGGCACAAAAGACACTTTCAGATCGTCGGGTATCGACTTCTTGTCGATACGCGGGTTTACCTGAGCGACTTCTTGAATTTGCTTGGTTTCCCAGCCTTGCGTCATCTGATCAATGACAACGGCAGTACTTTCAGCGGAGCTGCTCACGCCGCCAGTCCCTGATTCAGCTCATCCAGAATCACCGGCAACTGCTCACCAAACAACTGATGCACCTTACCGAGGCCGCCCTCGCTGGAGAACGGCGCGTATTCGAAGTCATCGGTGTCGATGCTCAAGTTCGAGGCAATGTGGTCCCGGATCTTTTCCAGCCACCACAGCTGCTCTTCGCTAAACGCTTGCCCCGCATTCTCCTGGCTGGCCAGCCAGGCCTTGAAATTGATATTCACCCGCTCGGGGAACGGCACCAGCTCGTTTTCCTCGTGCATCGCGAAGCGGACGAGCGAGACGAGGTCGGTGAGCAGGCGTTTGCCGTCGGCGCCTTTGACCTTGCTTTTTTCGAGTGCTGCGTAAGCCTGCCAGAGCTGGGAGCGGTTCATTAAATACGGCGGGGCGTTGATGATTTCGGATAGCTCCTGGAGGTGCTCGAAGTTCAGACGCTCTTTATAAGGCCGGTTGTAAAGAATCTGCAGCGCGGTGATTTCGTCCTTGTTGTCCTGGATGAACTGCTCGAAGGAATCGACCAGGCCTTTCGCGCGGTCTTTGGCGTCTTCACTGAAGCCGGCCTCGAGCACTTCATCCTGGCTGATGATGTCGATGGTGAGTTCATTCTTCTGCCGCACCTGGTCGAGCAGGTCGCGCAGTTTCGGGTCGTGAAACGGTTTGATGGCCGAGGCAATGGCCTGCTCGCGGGCATCGGCGGCGAGATCCGGGTTGAGTGCGTCCACCAGGTTTCGGCTTAAGTCTTTCAGCGTGAAGCCATTCGTCTGTTCGATGATCTTCTGTTCGTCTTCCGGTTGCGTGCGATGCTCCATGCGGGCGAGGCGCCCGGCGAGCGAGCTCAACACGTCTTCTTCGGTGTTGCCTAAGGACACGGCCTGCATCAACTTCTCGAACGAGACCGTGGGCTTTTTCTCCATCGGCTTGGAGTCGGTCATGTCCTGCTCGCAGACACCCACGGCATCGACAATGACGAAGTGATCCTTGGCCTCGGCGTCGGGGGTAACAGTTTTTAGGTCGTCCGCCTTGCATACGCGCACGCCGCGGCCCTTCATCTGCTCGAAGAAGGCGCGGGATTTCACGGCGCGCATGAAGAATACGATCTCCACGGGCTTGATGTCGGTGCCGGTGGCGATCATATCCACGGTAACAGCGATGCGCGGCATGGGGCTGACGCGAAACTCCTTGATTAAGTCCTTTGGTTTTTTGCCCGTGGTGCGGTAGGTGATCTTCTGGGCGAAATCGTTGCCCTTGCCGAACTCCTCGCGGACGATTTCCACGATGTTCTCCGCGTGGTTGTCGTCCTTGGCGAAGATCAGGGTCTTGGGCACCCACTCGCGGCCGGGGAACATGGTCGACAGGCTGTTTTTGAAAGTGCGGATGACCGTGCGAATCTGATCGGGGGTGACGACATCGCGGTCGAGCTGGTTCGGGTCGTAGTCAAAATCGTCTTCCAACTCGTGCCAGCGCTTCTCCCGGGTTTCCCGGTCCTGGCGTTCCACCTGGAATCCCGCCTCAATGGTACTGCCTTGCTCCGAAATGGCCGTGCGGATGCGGAACACGTCGTAGTTCACGTTCACCCCGTCGGCCACGGCCTGCTCGTGCCCGTACTCCATGACCAGGTTCTGGTTGAAGAAGCCGAAGGTCTGCTTGCTGGGCGTGGCGGTGAGGCCGATGAGATAGGCGTCGAAGTACTCCAGTACCTGGGCCCAGAGGTTGTAGATGGAGCGGTGACATTCATCGGTGATGATGACGTCGAAGGTCTCGATCGGGATGTTCGGGTTGTATTCGATGGGTGGCTGTTGCTTGAAGAGCGGCTCGAGGCCGGCGAGGTTCTGATCTTCGTCTTCGTCGCTGATCTCCCGGCCTCGGAGCATCGAGTAAAGGCGCTGGATGGTGCAGATGCACACGCGGGCGGTGGTGTCGATGGTGTTGCTCTGCAGGCGCTGGACGATGAATTCCTCGGTGAACTTGTAGTTGTTGTACGGCGAGGTGTACTGCGAGAACTCCTTGTACGTCTGATCGGCCAGGTTGCCGCGGTCGACCAGAAAAAGAATTCGTTTAGCGCCGGCAAATTTGAGTAAACGGTAAGTTTGAACGATAGCCAGCAGCGTTTTACCGGACCCCGTAGCCATCTGTACCAGGGAACGAGGGCGATTCTCTCGGAGTGATTGCTCGAGGTTGGCAAGTGCCTTGTCTTTTGGCGGCCAAAGGTCGTCTTTCAGCGGCGGCATATTCTGGATGCGCGCCAGGAATGTCCCTCGTTCGTTTCCGTATTCGCCCGCGACGTCGTTAACCTGGTTATCGCCAGCATCACCTATCAAACTCAGCAGGTGCTCGGGTCTATGAAACGCAAAGACGGATCGTGCTCTGGGATCAGGATCCAGCCCGTTCGTGAAATGCGTTGCGATTCCTGTCGATTCATAGGCAAACGGTAGCGGCGTCTGCCACGACGGCAACCCATCGGGTAAACCATTCGTATACTTGGATGATTGCGTTTCCACGCCGCGTAGGGCAAAACCTGCTTTCTTCGCTTCGATGACACCAGCCGCCCGGCCATCCAGATACAGCAAATAATCAGCTGCACCGTGGCCGGTTTTCAGGGAGAACTCCCGAATTGCAACACCGCGATAGGCCGAAATGTTTGCTTCGGCCGGATCGCAGACATGCCAGCCTGCAGCGGTCAATAAGCGATCGATCGTTTCTCGGGCTTTTCTTTCGGGCTCGAGCATGGCGAATTTTCTTTTCTTTTTAGCGGCTTACTACGACGCGATCAGGAGGATATACCGTGGGCGGTAGACGCTACCAGACCCTATTCGCCATTTGCTCCGAGTTCCGCCCACAGGCTTCGGCAATGACTGCGATTCAGGCGGCTTCGCCAATAAATTAATTGACCCCCAACTGCGATGGCAAGGATCGACGCTGCGCTATGTCGCAGCGGGGTAGCACCGAGAAAGAAACTGTATATTCGAGGCCGGCTGAGTATTCGATTCTATGGTGCCGGCTGCGGGGCTCGACTTCGCAACCTGATGCTTACAAGGCACCCGCGCGCGATTAAACACACCGGAGATTACTAACGAACGCCGCAGTGGCGATTCAACACCGGCCACCCCGCCGCTTACAACGAACTCAACGCATGCTCCCCCGCCCAGCCGCGCTCGAGCGTTGTCATCGCGAGTATGTGCACGACTTCCTTCGTGATCAGCCAGCGCTCGCCGATGTGCCGGAAGGCCCATTCGTAGGAGCCCCAGCCGAGCACGGAATCATCACCGCGCATTTGCGTGACGTGCCAGTACATGAATGCTTCTGCATTGCGCCCGCGCACGCTGATGTCTTCGTTCGCGTAATAACGTCGTGGATGATCGAAACGCGCCCAGTAGTCATCGAAGAACGCCATCACCGCTTCGCGGCCGCGGACTTCGATGTTCCAGTTCGGGATCGACAGCACGGCCTCGTCGGCGAACAGGCCCTCGAGTACATCGGGGCGTTTGCCGTCCACGCCAACCGCGTAGCGTGACAACACATGGCGCACCGCGTCCTTGCCTTTCAGTGCCTCTACTTCCGCTTCGAGCACCTGCAGGCGCTCCTCGACCGTTGCCATGACGCATCTCTCCACGTGCACTTGCCTTGAGTCAAAGCATAGCCGCCGAAATGCCGGCGTGCTCCGGCGCGCCCCACCGGGCGCTTGCGGCAGTCAGAGGGGACAAATGCCTGTTGGCATTATTTATATAATTATCTTAAGGTTACGTCTCATAAATAATGTAATTAATTATGAAAAAGCCCAACCCTTGCGCGCGCGCTGTCGCCGCCTTGCTCGCGTGCAGCCTCACGGCCTGTGTCGGCACGCTCGTCGAAACCACGACCGACGCCGCGCTCGCGGTCGCGAAAGTGCCGTTCAAAGCCGGCGGCGCGATCGTCGACATCGTCAGCGCTGAACCGGACGATGACTAGGACCCGCCGCGAGCGGCGCGTTCGCGTCGCCAGGGTGAGGCTATAATCCGGCGACACGGGTAGCCCGCCCGCTGCCGTCGCGACCCTGGCGCCGGTACGCATCGAGGGCGACGACCGCGCCCGAAGCGTCGCCCGTCCGGGCGCCGCCGCAAACCAGCCGGAGAGTTTGATGACGAAAAAGCCGATCCACATGAACGCGTTCACCCAGTGTTCGATTTGCCACCATTCGAAAGGTCAGTGGAAAAACCCGGACGACACGTCCTCACTCGGCTACAAGTCGCTCGACTACTGGGTGGACCTCGCGCAAACGCTGGAGCGCGGCGGCTTCTCCGCGCTGTTTCTCGCCGACGTGCATGGCACGTACAACATCTACCGCGGATCGCGCGACACGGCGGTGCAGCACACGGTGCAGTTCCCGAGCAACGATCCGACGCTCGTGATCTCCGCGATGGCGTACGCGACACAACAGATCGGTTTTGCGTGTACGTATTCGACGAGCTACTTCCCGCCCTACCAGGCGGCGAAGGTGTTCTCCACGCTCGACCACCTGACGAACGGCCGCATCGCGTGGAATGTGGTGACGTCCTATCTGCCGGATGCGAACGACAATTTCGAAATCGGCGAACAGATGGACCACGACGAACGTTACGAACGCGCCGAGGAATACCTCGAAGTCGTGTACAAGCTCTGGGAACACTCGTGGGAAGAAGACGCGGCGGTGCGCGACCCCGCACGCGATATGCACAATGATCCGGCGAAGGTCCACGAGATCAACCATGTCGGCACGTGGTTCAAAATCCCGGGCCCGCATATGTGCGAACCGTCGCCGCAACGCGTACCGGTGTTGTTCCAGGCCGGCCAGTCCGGGCGCGGGGTTGAATTCGCCGGCCGTCACGCGGAAGCGATCTTCGGCTTGTGGGCGAATCGGGAAGCGTGCCGCAAGGCCGTGGAAAAAACCCGGGCCGCGATTCAGGCCGAAGGACGCGCGCCGCAACACGTGAAAATATTTCCCGGCATCGCGGTCGTCGTCGCGGCAACGGACGCCGAGGCGCAGGCGAAGTTCGAGTCGTTCAAACAATATGCGAGCCCCGAAGGCGCGCTCGCGCTGTTCAGCGGCTGGGCCGGCTTCGATTTCTCGAAGCTCGGCGGCGACGTCGTGCTCGATAACGTCGAGACGAAAGCCATTCAGGGCTTACTGACGTATTTCACGGAAGTCGACCCCGATCGTGAGTGGACGCTTGAAGCGATGGGCGAACAGATTTCGCTCGCGAGCGTCATGCCGAAGTTCATCGGTTCGCCGACCACGATTGCCGATGAAATGGAGCACTGGATGGACACCTGCGATATCGACGGTTTCAATCTGTCACCGATCGTGCACCCCGCCGGATTCCGCGATTTTGTCGATTTCGTCGTGCCGGAACTGCGCCGGCGCGGCCGTATGCACGACACCTACGACGGCAACACGCTGCGCGAACATTATTTCGGTCGCGGACAGGCGCGGCTGCCGTCCGATCATATCGCCCACCGCTGTCTGCCGCCGTGGAAACAGTAGCCACTGCAACGACCTGCCTGCCCGCGTCGATCACGGCGGGCGTGTGCCTGTTCGCGCGCGATAATGCGGTGCCGCCGATGGTACTCGCGCGGGCCGCGGAAGTGCGCGGCTTCGACGGGTTTTTCGTGCCCGAGAACACCCACATGCCGGTGACCCGGCGACGCGCCTCACCGTATCCGGAAGCGCGCATGAAATCGCTCGCGAATCTGTACGACCCGTTCGTCACGCTCGGCGCCTGCGCGGCGGTTACGCAACGGATCAGGCTCGGGATCAGCGTGTGCCTGCTGACGCATCGTGATGCGATTGCGACGGCGCGCGCGGCGAGTTCACTCGATCACCTGTCGCACGGCCGCCTCGTGCTCGGGGTTGCCGGCGGCTTCGTCGCCGAAGCGATGGAAAACCATGGTTCGCCGTTCCGCGATCGATGGAAAATCGTGCGCGAGAAGTCGCTCGCCATGCGCTGTTTATGGCACGACGACAAGCCGGAATTTCACGGCGACTTTGTCGATTTTGCACCGCTTGATACGAACATCGCACCGTACCAGGCCGACGGCCCGCCGATCTGGATCGGTTCGAATCACGCGACGGTACCGGACAAGGTCGCGGATTACGCGGACGGCTGGTTTGTATTTGACGGACGTTATGCCGGTGAGCCGTTCGCCGATTTACGCCGCGCGTGTGATCAACGCAGGCGCGACGTCGACGAAATCACCGTCTCGCTGATGAACGCGCCAATGGAACCCGGCGCACTCGAGGCACACCACGACGCGGGTCACCGCAACTTTATCTTCATCGTCAATGTCGATGACGCGGCCGATGCGGAACACGAACTCGACGAACTCGTGCGCGTGATGAACACGACGTTCGCCGGTGAGGCCGCCGGCCTCACGGCTTGAGTTCGCGCCGGGTTCAGCGCGGGATCTCGAACGCGAGCAGGACGTTGCCGGCGATCCCCGTGTTGAGGATATTGAATCCGCTCGTCACGTAGATCCGGTTACCGACGATCACCGGCCCGCCATTACCGAGCGAACCACCGTTACCTTTGAGACCATTCACGCCGGTGAAATCGCGCGCCGTATCGAAACGCCACACCTCGTTGCCGTTCGCCGCATCGTAGGCCCGCAAGGTACCGTCGACGAGACCCGCGAACACGACCCCGCCAGCCACGGTCGGCGGGGTGAGCATGGCACTGCCGCACGGCGGGGTCGGTTTGCCGGCGCACGCCGCCTCGATGTTCTCGACCCGCCACACGGCCTTGCCCGTGATCAGATCGACCGCGGTGAGCGAACCATCCGAACTCAGATCCGCATCCATGTCCACGACCGGCGCGTACACGTAACGCCCGTCCGTGGCCACACCGTATTCGATGCCGCCCATTTCGCCCCCGCGACCGACCCGCAGGTTCCACATGATCGCGCCGTCGGCGTCAGGGTCGAGCGCATAGAGCATGCCGTCTTTCGAGCCCGCGATGATGACGTCCCTGCCATCCGTGCGCGTGACCAGCGCGGGTGGCGCGCCGATGTCGCGGTCGCCATGACCTGCGGGATTATCCGGTGAACAGTTCTTGCGTTCCGGATCCCACCAGGCTTCGCAGGCGAGATGGTAGATGTCCTGGCCACCCATCTGTTCCGGCGCGAGGCTTTTTATCCACCGCTTCGCGCCGGTTTGCATGTCGAGCGCCATGACGGCATCCGATTCGATGACCGCCGGCTCGGTAAACTGGTTGCCATTGCCGACGTACAGTAAACCGCGTTTCGCATCGACCGTGATGCCGGACCATACCGGTACCCCCGAAGGACCGAAACGATCGATACCCATCGCGTTCGTCCCGAGGTATTCCGCGTAGCGATCGATCGTATGGGTTTTCCACCGCACCTCGCCGTTGCGCAAATCAAATGCGACGACGGCACCACGAAACGTGCAGCAAGGCAGGTCCATTTTCATTGCCGCGACTTCTTCGAGGCTGGAAACGGGAACGTAGGCGACCCCGTCGTGCACCGTCACGTTGCCGGTAATTCTCGCGCCGGGGGTCCAGTCGGCGCGCGCGCGCCAGCGCAACTCGCCGCTCGCGGCATCGAGCGCGTAGACGTTTGCCATCAGATCACCGAACACGAGCCGATCGCCGGCCAGCGCCACGTTCGAGCGCACGCGGCCCTCGGCGAAAAACGTCCAGCGTGCGCACCCGCTGGCCTCATCGAGCGCGTAGACGAAATGATTCAGGTTACCCGTATAGACAACGCCTTCGCGCACGGCCACCGGATTGCCGGAGCTCGAGAACGCGGCGTGGCTCGGGAACGGATGCGCCCATTGCAGCTGCGTGCCGCGCACGCGCGCCGGGGTAATTGTCGGGTCGGCCACGTGACGGTCGAAGCGGTTATCCGGTGACCAGCCGGGCCAGGCGGCGGATTGCACCCCCGCCGCGGTCGTACGCTTGCACACGGCAACCCCGGGGTCGGGGGTTCTCACAACATCACTGTCGTTGCCGAGCCAGCGGGCGATCGCGAGACGCTCCGGCCGGCTCAGGCCGTTCGCGTGTTCCTGCATCGCGCCGTGCCACATCGCCGCCTCGACCTGCTCCACACTGAGGCGGCGGATCTGTTCGACCGTTGGCGCGAGAAAGCCGAGCGCATGGCACATCGCGCAGCGCTCGGTATACAGCGCCTCGCCGTCCGGCTTGCCGCCTTCCGCAAACGCCGTCCACGAACAAACCAGCAGCAGGAACAGGATTCCGGATCGAAGCATAACGGGCCTCCGGTAAGGGGTTCAGATTGTGTACGGCAACCTTAGCCGATCACGGCGTGAATTGTGAGCTGGCGATCGGTACCCGCGCCACCACCGCGATCGCGCATTCACGTTATGTTGCCGACTGTGCAGCCACGACGTGATCGGTTAGTTTGACGGCATCCATCCGCAACGGCAGTGCGCACATGAATTTCACCTGGCCCTCCTCCGCACAACTCGAAGCGCTGAACGAGCGCGCCGGCGACCCGAGTCCGATCACGATGCTGAACCTGCTGCGCTATCGCGCCGAAGCCGACTACGCCGGGCATCCGGAAGCATCGCCCTGCGACGGCAAGACAGCCTACGCCCGTTACGCGGAGCAGGCCGTTGCCTGCGTCGAATCATTTGGTGGCCGGGTCGTGTTTGGCGGCGCGGCGCATGCGACGGCGATCGGGCCGGACGATGAGCGCTGGGACGACGTCCTGCTCGTCGAATACCCGAGCACGCAAGCGTTTCTCGACATGGCGTCCTCGGAACGTTACCAGGCGTTTGCCTACCATCGCGAAGCCGCGATCGAGGATTCGCGCCTCGTGCTGATCACGGCGGGCAAACCCGGTTACCTGGCGTGACCCGCCCAATCATCCGCGGATGAACACGACCGTTCCGGAGATATCGGCGGCGGGACTCGTCGTCGCCTGCCTGCCCGCGGTGATCGTCATCGGCCTGATGGCGCACTGGGGCGCGCGCGCCGGAACCGCGGTGTACGCGACCGTCCGTATGCTCGTACAACTGGCGCTGATCGGCTACGTCCTGATCTATCTGTTCGAGACCGAACACGTTGCGGTGATCGGCGGGGTACTCGCGATCATGCTGCTCGTGGCGAGCCGGATCGCGATCCAGCCGCTGCCGGCGCGCGACCCGGGGCATTACCGCGATGCCTTCGTCGCGATCACGTGCGGCAGCATTCCAACCCTGCTGCTCGTCACGCAGGGTGTGATCGATATCGAGCCATGGTTTCAGCCGCGCTACGTGATCCCGCTGGCCGGCATGATCTTCGCCAGCGCGATGAATACGGTCAGTCTCGCGGCCGAGCGTTTTCATGCCGAAGCGACGACGCAGGCAATGCCGGCCGCCCGGCGGGTCGCGTTCCGGGCGGCGATGATTCCGCTCGTGAATTCGTTCCTCGCCGTCGGACTCGTCACCCTGCCCGGCATGATGACCGGCCAGGTGCTGTCGGGGGTGTCGCCGCTGATCGCGGCGAAGTATCAAATCGTCGTCATGACGATGCTGTTCGGCGCGTCCGGGATCGCCGCGGCGATTTATCTCGAACTGCGCTGCCGGGTTCGTACGCGACCGTGAGGCGGTGGCGATGTGCCGACCCGAGGTGCGGGCGGAGCGGGTCCGGACATACTGCTATACGAACGGGCGTGCCGTTTTTATACTGCGGGTAACACGGATGGATCGGAACACGCTGTCGCGGCGGGACGGGCCCGCGCTACCGGGGAAACGATTATGACCATCGATCTTGATACGCTGGATATTCATCGACCGAGCCGCTACGCGAGAGGCTACCCGTGGCGGGAATGGGACCTGCTGCGGGCCGAGGCGCCGGTTTTCTGGTACGAACGCGACGACATCGAACCGTTCTGGGCGGTCACGCGTTACGACGACGTGATGACGATCTCCGGCAACCAGAAAGTTTTCATCAACGGTGGCCCGCGTCTGCGCCTCGCGCTGAAGGGCGAGAAAGAAGTGTTGCGTGAAGGCGTCGATGAATTCGGCCAGGAACGCAACTGGGATCCGGACGAGCCGCCGGACTTCATTTTCATGGACAACCCGCGCCACCGCCACATGCGCAAGCTTACGAGCTGGGCGTATACGCAATCGAGCATGCGGCAGATCGCGCACCACTTCGACGATATGGCACGCGGGTTCACCGCCGAGTTCATGCACCAGCTCGAGACCGACAGCGCGCGCGGCACAACGACGGATTTCGTGAGCGAACTCGCGGCCAAACTGCCGCTCGCCGCGGTCGGCGAATTGATGGGGCTCGCGCCGGACGACTGGAAGCAGATCCTGATCTGGTCGAACGCGGTCATTGGCGAAGTCGAACCCGAACACCTGTTGCCCGGCGAGACCGTGGCCGAGGCCGCGGCGCGCAATATGTACGACTTTCGCCTGTACCTCGAGGATCTGATCAACGAGAGCCGCGAGCATGGCGCCACGCGCGGCGGTTTCGTCGATCGCATGGTGCATCGCGAAGTCCTCGGCAAAAAGCTCACGAACCAGCAATTGATTGGCTATCTGTTCGTACTCATCGCCGCCGGCAACGACACAACGCGCAACGCGACGGCGGGCGGCGTGGCCGCGCTGCTCGAACATCCGGAAGAGTGTGCACGCCTGTGCCGCGATCCGTCGCTGCTGCCCACCGCGATCGACGAGATACTGCGCTGGACGTCGCCGGTGGTGAGTTTTCTGCGCACGTGCACGGAAGATTTCGATCTCTCCGGCACCCTGATCAAGGCGGGCGATACCGTCGGCATGTTCTATCCGTCGGCGAATCGCGATGAACGCGTGTTCGCCGATCCGTACCGCTTCGACATCGGCCGCACACCGAACCCGCATGTCGCGTTCGGCTACGGTGCGCATTTCTGTCTCGGCACGAACCTCGCGCGCGCGGAGCTGAAATCCGCTATCGCGGCGCTGATCCCGGTGCTGCCGAAACTCGCGCTCGCCGGCGACGGCAGCCGGATAGCGCATACCCACGTATCCGGCTACTCGAAACTGCCGGTCAGGCTCGCCGCCTAGGCGAGCCTGTCCGCCGGTTCGCGCTACTGCGCGACCCAACCCCCGTCGACCGGCATTGCCACCCCGGTCACATACGACGCCTTGTCCGACAGCAGCCAGGCCACCGTGTCGCCAATCTCCGACGGCTCGGCGACCCGCCGCATCGGCACGGCGCCGATCATCTGTTCGCGAATTTTCACGCTCGCATCCGTCACCCGGTTCAGCATCGGCGTTTCGATGAAGCCGGGACAGACCGCGTTCACCCGGATATTCTTCGTCGCGTATTCGAGCGCCACGGTCTTCGTCAAACCGACCACCCCGTGTTTCGAGGCGTTGTAACTCGCGGCGCCGGGGATCCCGATCAGGCCGGCCGCGGACGCCGTGCTGACGATGCCGCCGCCACCGCCCTGCTTCATCATCTGTTCGACCTCGGCCTTCATGCAGATGAAAACCCCGGTCAGGTTGACCCGGATCACCCGGTCCCAGTCCGCCATCGTGACATCCGTGATGCGCGCCGTCGGACCTTCGATGCCGGCATTGTTGAAGGCGCCATCGAGCGCGCCGTGCCGGTCGGCGATTCTCGCGATCGCGGCGCTGACGGCGTCGTAATCACTGACATCGACGTGCGCGTACTCCGCCGAACCACCGGCGTCGGTGATCATTTTTACGGTCTTCGCGCCCTCCTCGTCCTGCACATCCGCGATCACCACCGTGGCCCCTTCCGCACTGAGTATGCGCGCAGTCGCGCGGCCGATCCCGGTGCTGCCACCGGTAACGAGTATTACTTTGTCCTGCAACAATGCCATTGCTGTGCTCCTTGATCTGGATTCCCGCAAGCGCGAAAACCCGGCTTCAAACAAATCGTTGAAACGCGATATTACTATCCCGCGGGATGACCGCGCTTACCGCGGAACGCGCACAGACGAATGCGGCAGCGAAAATGAAGCGGGCGGAGCGCGATTAAACTGAAGGAGCCGTATTGCCCCTGATTTTACGACCGACCAACAGATACACCGGCATATCGCCCTTACCCTTGATCGGGATCTCGCCACGCGGCTGACATTCGTAAAGGTCTTTAACCGCGAGGTACGTGGACTCGCTGATCTGAATCTCGTCGGCGACACCATGGGATTCCATGCGCGATGCAATATTGACCGTGTCGCCCCAAAGGTCGTAGATGAACCGCCGTGTGCCGATAATTCCCGCCACGACCCCGCCGGAGTTGATCCCGACGCGAACACCGATATTCGCGTACTCGCGCACCACGGCGCGCATCTCGACGGCGAGGTGCACGAGCGCGGCAGCGTGATCGGGTCGCGGATCAGGAAGCCCGGCGGCAACCATGTAGGCGTCACCGATGGTTTTTATTTTCTCGAGACCGGCGGCATGGGTCAGTTCGTCGAAGCGGGAAAATATTTCGTCGAGCAAACGCACGAGTTTCTCCGCCGGCATGTTCGATGCGAGTTCCGTGAAACCCACGATGTCGGCAAACAGCACGCTGCAATCCGCGATCCCGTCCGCGAATTTCCGGCCTTCCCGCCGCAGCCGTTCGCTGATCGGGCGGGGCAGCATATTTTCGAGTAAGGCCTCGAGCCGATTGTTCGCGGCCACCATCCCCGCTTCGGCGCGCGCCGCTTCCCGCAACCACGCCGTCGTGAGCAGTACGGTAGTGACGAAGACACTCGCAACGGTCACCCCTCGCATGTGGCCAATCTCCTCGGGCCCTAACGCGAGTACGGGTACGCTTGTAACCAGACCGAACTCGCACACGAGTAATGAGGCGAACGGCAGGAACGCATAAATCGCCAGCGTCGAACGGGTCGTTCGGATCGCGGTCAGGAACGACCCGACGACGATGACCAGAAACCACAGGTGCGCGGATGCAACATGCGCGGCGGACACGCCTTCGGCGAAAAGTTGCAGCAGCCAGATGTAGACGAATGCGATCCAGAAAACGGCGTGATGCACGTGCACGTACGCCATGCGTGATTGCAGCATGAGTAACGCCGTGGCGATGACGGCGACAGCCACATTGATGATGACCGCGGCGGACAGGCCGACCATGAACACGAGGCCGCTCGCCCAGAGTGCGGACAACACCGCGATCACCCACAACGCGGTGCGCAGAATTACCCGCGCGCGCTGTTCCTGTCCTTTCAGGTACGCGACATCAGAGAACACGAATTCGCCGTCGTCGGCGGCAAACTGTGGTGCGTCCGACAGCGCGGGATCGCGCCCGGAACGGGTTTTCATGCGGTTAATGTGAACAAGGAATCTGCCTGCCGGAACGGAGAGCCTGCGCCGCAGAGTAGCAGAAGAACGGAACGATCAGGCTGTGATCACCGCGACACTGCTGCCCGCAGCTCGCGCGGCGGGCCGGATTCTGCGGCCGAATGGCGCGTGTGCCGCGGCCTCGTCCCGCGGCGAGGTGATCGGCCGCCGGTCGCGAGATCACGCCCTGCGCCGATCGTCGGACCCGGGCCACTGATCGGCGCCCGTTCAACCCGCGCTCGCGCGCCACCCGGCGCGGGACATACATCGGCGCTCACGCGCCGATGCGACGGCGCTGCCGGTCAGCGAATGCGCCGCCGCGCCCGCCAGAGTCCGGCCAGCGCCAGCGACAGCAGGGGCAGCGAGGCGGGTACCGGCACGGTACGCAGCCCGGCGCCGGCAGTCACGGCCGTGTACGAGACGCCAAGCGTTTCACCGAATTCTGACCAGGCCGTGTGACCACCTTCGTCGTTGCGCAACACCGACTCCGTATACAGTATCGTCTCGAACAGGAGCCGGTCACCGACGTTTGCAGTGACGAACAAATCCGCGTCGAAGGCAACGACTGCCGACGTCAGCGAGTCCGTGACGTAGCTCAGCCGGTCGAGCAATTCGCCGCCGTGAGTCGCGGGATCGCCGATGATATCGGTGACGCCGCCGTAAGTGAGATACGGGCCCGAATTCCAGTACGGGTCGGTCGCGAAATCGCCGATGCGCGAGACGAACACGGCAACGTGCACGCGCCCTGTTGGTACCTGGGCCGGCGGCGAAGGCGATGTGAACAAGTCGTCGGTAAATTCACCGGAAAGCGCGGCGTTCGCCCGCACACTCACCGCCGCTCCGGGCGCGAGCGTGCCGTCCGAGGTGACTTCGACGAGTTCGCTGATGTAACCGTAAGCGGCCGCGGTTCCCCACGGATCGACGGGCACGCCGACCCCGAGAAAATCGACGTAATTAAGCGGTGCCGGCCCGCCGTTCTGGAACGCACCGGCGCGCCCGCCGATGCGCCGCGCGGCGGCATCGGCACTCGCCTCGGCCCAGCCGAGCCCGGCCAGCGAGCCGACGGAGACGGCACATCCCGGGGTCGTACAAAACCACGGAGCGCCGCCCGCGAGCGCTTGCGGCGAGACGCCTTCAGCGGATTCACTCACCCAGATAGCGGGGTTACTGTCCAGTCCGATCGGTGAACCGGCAGCGACGCCACCGCCGTCGGCGTTGATTTGGACGTAGGAATAGTGACCGACCTCACGTGCCGAGGCCGCGAATACGACGCCAAAAACGAGCGTGGCGACAACGAACAGACGGTAAATACCTGAGCGCATCCTGATAAACTCCTGTCAGTGACGTCACCATTCGTCCCGCTTGCGCGCCGCAATGCGCACACCCGGTCAAACAACGATCGTCTGCGGATAATATGAGTTACCTATACCGCATCGGGACGAAGCCGACGTTGATCTGCATCAGCTTCGGCCCGGGACCGCGGCACCACGGCGGTCTCAATCAGGTCAAGTGTTCGGCGGGGTGCGCGGCAATGGCCACGCGATGAACCGGTCGGGCACGGGGCTATCCGGAATTGATTGACGTCGCGCGCACCGCACCGATGCGCGATAGGCGCGGCCGTGCGCGCCGGGCGTCCGCGAGCGCGGCGCCCGGCATTGCGGTCCTAACCGCCGCTCGCGGCGAGGGGGGCGGCGGCGGATTTCGCGACGATGTCGTCGAGCACCGGGGTGATGTAGCGTTTGAAATTTTCCGGGTCTTCCGACATCGGAAAATGCCCCATCCCCTCCATCAGCGTATACGTCGCGCCGGGCACCTTGTCGGCGAGTTCCTGCGCGGCTTCCGGGTACGCCGACCAGTCGTAATCACCGCTCAGAACATACAGCATGCATTTCGACGTATCGATGTTCTGCGCGGTCTCGCGCAGGTCGTGCTCGATGCCGTAGTAATTCAAATCGCCGGCGAAGACGGACGGCGCACCCTGGCTGTACATCCATACCGTTTCGCGCACGCGCGCTTCCGGCGCATTCGGCGAACACAGGCTCAACATCGCGGCCGGTTTCGACTCGTTCGACAGCCGCGGGTGATGCCACCACTTGTCGATCAGCTGATCCATGTTGCCGCTCCAGCACGACGCTTCGAGACCGATACAGGCGCGGAACTCGTCCGGATGGTTGAGCGCGAGATCGCCGGCGAGATGACCGCCCATCGAGCAACCCATGTAGACGGGTTGATCGAGTTCGAGCGCATGCACGAGCGCGACCCAGAAGTTCATGAACCAGGTTTTTCTGAGCTTGTATTCCTGCTCCCAGAAACGCACCCCGTCCGGCGGCAGCGACTTGCCGTGATACGGCAGGTCGACCGCGATCACGCGAAACCGTGAGGTGATGTCCGGGTCTTCGAGCAGGTGACGATACTGCCGGCCGTCGGAACCCGCGGTGTGCTGACACACGAGCGGGATCCCGCTGCCGGCTTCCTCGATATAGACCCGGTATTCGATGCCGTCGACGTCGAGATACAGATAACGGCCCGTGATACTGGAAAATTTCGCCATGATGATGCTCCTCTAGGCCGCCAGTGCGGGATATGAATCGCGCATCGCTTCGCCCATGATCGCCTTGATCCTGCGCAGCGAATAATAATAGGCGTACGCGCTTTCGAGATCGCCGCCGAATTCGAAATCGTGATGGAACGATGCGGCGAACCAGTCGTGGTAGAACGGTTTCGGTACCGGTTCGAACATGCGCGCCCAGACCTCGGCGGGGCCGGCGATATTGATCGTGTACGGATCGAAGCCGTTCGTGCCGTGCCGGAACGCGGCCACCTTGCCGTTCTCGATCCGCATGAAGTATTTCTCCTCGCCAATGACGAAGCGGATGTCGCAATACCAGAAGCGCGCGGTGAGCACGAATTCCGGATCGGCGTTCAGGCGTTGCATGATTTCCTCGACGGGAAGTTCGGGCAGGGTTGCCATAGGCAGGCGTCTCCTTCTGTCGCGGCGGGCGAGGGTTGTCGGAACCGCGATGTTATTTAGCGTTCAATACCGGAACGGGATCCGGACACAGCCACCAAGACTAACAAAAAAGCCGCATCTGGCCACCCGGTTCGACGAAGCTGCGGTAATCGTCGAGCCAGCGATCGGCCCACCAGTTCGCGTTCGCCTCGGAGTTCTCGAGTTCGACCTGGCCCGTATCACTGAGGTAGTGAAAACACTCGTGCGCGAGTGTGTGCAGCGCACACTCGGCAAGATCATCAAAAAAGAATGTCTGCTCGCCGGAAACCCAGCCGCGCGGGTGCCGCACCGAAGGCACGCGGCCGTAATGATCGAAGCGGTACGGCGGCGGCATGATCACGTTCACGCTCGCCCGGATCCGGTAACCGTGGCTGTGGCCCCGGGCCGCCGTCTCGCCGGGAAACGTGCACTCGCCGTGCAGCAGCACGTTCCGGTTCAGCGGCAGCAGCTTGAGCCAGTCGAGTGGCCGCGTATCGAAGGCGCGCATGCGTTGCCGCACGAATTCGATCACGTGCGGCATGCCAACCTTGTCGATGACGCTGTAGTTCGCTGTACTCAATTTTGCCCTGATGACCCGCCCGACCACGGGCGGGGTCGCGACGGCGACAGTTTAGCGTCGACGCGGCTCGTGCAACAACGCACGGGTCTGTCTTTTTCCTACCGTGCCTGCGATTATACGACGCTCGAGTCTGCGCCCAGCGAAGGTCACACCGCGATGAAACTGATCCCCGAGATTGTCAGCCGGCAGGCGACGCACACGGCCTGGCGACGTGACATCCACGCTCACCCCGAACTCGCCTACGAAGAACACCGTACCGCCGAGCTCGTCGCCGAGAAACTCACGGCGTTCGGGATCCCGATCGAAACCGGGATCGGGCGCACCGGGGTCGTCGGCACGATCCGCAACGGGGCGAGCGATCGCGCGATCGGTCTGCGCGCCGACATGGACGCGCTGGCGCTGCAGGAATACAACGAGTTCGGTCACCGTTCGCAACACGACGGCGTGATGCATGCCTGCGGTCACGATGGACATACGACGATGCTGCTCGCGGCGGCGGAATATCTCGCCGCGAACCGCAATTTCGACGGCACCGTGCACGTGATTTTCCAGCCCGCCGAAGAGGGCGAAGCGGGCGCGAAGGCGATGATGGACGACGGCCTGTTCGAACGTTTCCCGATGTCGGCCGTGTACGGCATGCACAACTGGCCGGGCCACCAGGTCGGCAAGATGGCGACCCGGCGTGGTCCGATCATGGCCGCGATGGACGTGTTCGAAGTCACGATCAAGGGCCGCGGCGGCCACGCCGCACTGCCGCACCTCGTAGTCGATCCCATCCTCGTCGGCGCCCAACTCGTGAACCAGTGGCAAAGTATCGTCAGCCGCAACGTGAATCCCATCGAAGCTGCCGTCGTGTCCGTAACGCAATTCCACGCCGGTGACGCGTGGGCCGTCGTGCCGAATGAAGTCGTGCTGCGCGGTACCGTGCGCACGTTCCGTCCGGCCACCCGCGACCTCGTGAAAAAACGCATGCGGCAAATCGCCGACGGTCTGTGCGCCGGTAACGACTGCGAACTCGACTGGTGGTATGAACACCGCTTTCCGCCGACGATCAATTCGGCGGCGGAAACCGATGCGGCCGCGCTCGCGGCAAAGTCCCTGCTCGGCGATGCGAACTTCAACCATGACGTCGAACCGTCGACAGGCTCGGAAGATTTCGGCTACATGCTCGAGGAAAAACCCGGCTGCTATGTTTTCATCGGCAACGGTTCGAGCGACGGCGGCTGCCTGCTGCACAACCCGCATTACGATTTCAACGACGAGATCATTCCGATCGGCGCGAGTTACTGGGTTGAACTCGTGCAACAGGAACTCAGCCGCGGGCGCGAACTGTGAGCGCGCTCGCGAGGCGTCCGTTCGTCGACGGTTACGTCTTCCTCGAGGGTCCACGCTGGCATGACGGCTGCCTGTGGGTGTCGGACATCTGGGCGCACAAGGTGTACTGCATCAAAGAGGACGGGCGCGCGGAAACCGCCGCGGACGTCCCGCAGCGTCCCTCCGGGCTCGGCTTTCTGCCCGACGGCACGCCGTTGATCGTGTCGATGCAGGACCGTTGCGTGTACCGGCTCGAAACCGGCGCGCTGCAGTTGCATGCCGATCTCAGCGGCAGCGTCGCCGCGGACATCAACGACATGGTCGTCGACGATCAGGGTCGCGCGTATGTCGGTGACATGGGCTACGACCTGTTCGGCGGCGGCCCGTCGGCGCCGGGAAACATCGTGCTCGTCGAACCTGACGGCAGGCATCGAATAGTGGCCGACGGCCTCGATTTCCCGAACGGTATGGTGATCACGAACGGCGGCGACACGCTCGTGGTCGCGGAATCGTTTGGCGAACGCCTGCGCGCATTCGATCGCGCCGCGAACGGCGATCTGAGTAATCCGCGCGTTTACGCCACGCTCGAAGGACTCGTTCCGGACGGCATCTGCCTCGACGTGGACGGCAATATCTGGGTCGCCGGCGCGATGGGCGGCGCGTTCGTACAGGTCAACCCGGCCGGAGACGTGATCGCGCGCATCGACGTCGCCCCCGATGCGGCAATCGCGTGCCAGCTCGGCGGCAGTGACGGCCGCACGCTGTACTGCCTGATCTACGCCGGCGGCATCGAAGAGTTATCGAGCGGCAAGCCCGGAGCGCGTATCGAGACAGTGCGCGTCGACGCGGCGGCCGCCGGTTCACCGTGAGACGTAATCCGCGGCGCGGCGATACCGCCGAGCAAGGCCACACCGCAAACCCACAACAACAATCAGCCCACAACCGGAGGACACGATGAAACTACATGATTGCCAAATGGCGCCGAACCCGCGCCGCGTACGCATCTTTCTGGCCGAGAAAGGCCTCGACATCGAAAAAGTCGAACACAGCATTCTCGCGGGCGAAACCTGCGGCGCGGAATATCTGAAGATCAATCCCTGGGGCACGGTGCCGGCACTCGAACTCGACGATGGCAGCGTGGTGCGTGAAGCACCGGCGATTTTCCGCTACCTCGAAGCGAGCCATCCGGAACCGAATCTCGTTGGCAATAACCCGCGGGAAGCGGCCGAAATTGAAGCCTGGGAACGGTTTTCGGAACTCAATGGCATGGGTGCGATAGGCGAGTATTTCCGCAATCAAACCGAGGCACTCGCCGGCCGCGGTTTGCCGGGACCGGCGAAGCTCGACCTGATCCCGGCGCTCGTCGAACGCGGCAAGGCGCGCGCAGCCTACTTCTACGATCAGCTCGACCAGCGCCTCGCTGACTCCGAATATCTCGGCCGCGACAGCTATTCGATCGCGGACATCACGGCGCAGTGCGCGGTCGATTTCGCGACGGCCGTGAAGCTCGGGATCCCGGAGACGTGCAAGAACGTCGCGCGCTGGCACAAGCTCGTCAGCGCCCGGCCCAGCGCCGCCGCCTGATGTCGCGCGGTGCCGCGTTCCGGCGCGGCGCCCGACCCGGCTAGAGCGGAAACTTCGGGTCGAATTTCGGTGCCCGCTTCTCGCGGTGCGACGTGATCCCTTCCTGCGCTTCACCGCCCGTGAAACCGAGCATCTCGAGCGCAGTCGACGTATCGAACGCCGGCCCCGCCATGCGGTACCACTGGTTCAGGGCGTACTTCGTCCAACGGATCGCGGACGGCGCGCCGGCGGCGAGGCGGTTCGCGATTTCGAGCGCCTTGTCCTGCAGTTCGTCGTCCTCGACGCACAGCGACACGAGGCCGTATTTCTCGGCATCTTCGCCACCGACGGGCTCGCATAACAGCAACAGGTATTTCGCCTTCGCCATCCCGCACAACAGCGGCCAGTTGATCACGGCGGAATCACCCGCGGCGACCCCGAGACGCGTATGGCCGTCGACAATCTTCGCGGATTTACCCGCGATCGAGATATCCGCGAGCAAACCGGCGACGAGTCCCGCGCCTACCGCCACCCCGTTCAGCGCGGAGACGATGGGTTTCGAGCAGTTGATGATGTTGTAGACGAGATCGCGCGCTTCCTTCCACGCGCGCGCGCGATCTTTCGGATCGGCAATGATGTCTTCGATCATGCCGAAGTCACCGCCAGCCGAGAACGCCTTGCCCTTGCCGGTGAGAATGACGACGTCGACGTCTTCATCCTCGTCGATGTCGCGCCAGATGTAAGTCAGTTCGCGGTGGCCGTTCTTGTCGAGCGAATTCAGCGTTTCCGGCTTGTCGAACGTGATCCGCAGGATCCGTTCGCCTGGCTGGTCGAGTTTCAGTTCCTGGTATTTCGCGTACTTTTCGAGCATGTCATTAACCTGTTTATCGTTATCCTGAAGTTGTCGGGGAAAGTGTGGAATCAATCCGAATCCGGGCAGATCGGATCCGGCGGCTCAGGGACCAGCACGCACTGCCCACGCCACAGCCGGCCGCAGCGTAGCGTCACGCCGCCGGGGTCGTGCGCTTCGGGCACAGCTTGCCGGACCATCATTTCAGTCGATCACCCGCTCACCGGTGGCGAACGCGAGCCACACGAGGGCACCGAACACGTTGATCGCGGCGACGAGCGTGAACGCCGCCGAATACGTGCCCGTCGCATCGACGAGCCAGCCCGTCAGCGCGACCCCGATGATACCGGGCACGGTGCCGGCGGTGTTCGTAATTCCCATAAGCACGTCGGCGTAGCGCGGCGCGATGTCGAGGTGGTTCGGCACGAAGCCGGACCACGTAAACGAGGCCGCACCGAGCGCGCCACACATGAGCAGCATCGCCGTGGTCGGGGAATCGACGTCGCGCGCGAGCAGCATGAACAGCGCGGAACCGAGCAACCCGATGGTCTGCATGATCTTGCGCACGGCCGTGATGCTGATCCCGCGTTTCACCATGCCGTCGGCGAACCAGCCGGCGAGGATCCCGACGACGAACATCGTGAGCCACGGTGCGGCGGAATACAGCCCCGCATTCGCGATGCTCAGGCCGAGTTGCCCGCGAAAGTAACTCGGCAACCACGCGAGCAGCATGTACAACACCCAGTTGCTGCAGAAGTGATTGATGAACAGCGCCCACACGGCCGGCGAGGACAGCAGCTTGCGCCACGGCACCGGCGGCTTCTCGTCGTGTTCCGTCGTCTGTTGTTGCAGCAAGGCAAGTTCCGCGGGCGAGACTTTCGCATCATCCGCGGGGCTGTTGCGAATCTGGAAGAACCAGAGCGCGGTCCACACGAATCCGGTCGCGCCGAACACATAGAACACCGCCGGCCAGCCGTAGCGCGCGATGATCCAGCCCGTGGTCGTCAGTGCGAACAGCGTGCCGAGCGGGATCCCGCTGATCAGCAGGGAGACGGCGCGCGAGCGTTCCGCCGGCAATACCCAGCGACCGTAGATGTTGTAGGCGGCCGGGAACATCGCGGCTTCGCCACACCCCATCGCGATGCGGGCGAGGATCAGCAAGGGCAGCGACACGAACGCCGCGGCCGGCGTGATCAGCGTAAACAACGACCACCACAGCACGGCGAGTCCGAGCACGATGCGCCCGCCGATCCGGTTCGCGATCCAGCCGCTCGGCGCCATGAACAGCATGTAGCCGATGAAAAACGACGACAGCACATAGCCCTTCGTCGTTTCGGTCCAGCCGAATTCTTCCTGCATGGCCAGCGCCGCGACGGAGATGTTGACCCGGTCGATGTAGCAGACGAATACGGCAAGGAAACACAGACCAATCACGGTATACCGGCGCGGCCAGCGCGGCATGGCACCCGCGAGTGCAGACTCAGAAGTCGACATCGGATCCCCCCTGTACGTGCCGGGCAAGATAAGGCATAACGCAGACGTTAGGAAATCCCGCGCTCGCCGCAAGCGGCGGGCTGCGGACCGGGATCACGGCGGTCCGATGCTCCGCAGTCCCGCGCGCGCGATATGACGCACGCGGGACCTTGCAGCGGGATCCGGGTACCGTTATTACCGAGTGCTGTTCGAACCGGAGGAAACACCGCCATGACGCAACCCACCTGCCTTGTCACCGGCGTTGGCCCGGGCACCGGCGCCGCACTGTGCCGCCGTTTCGCCGCCGGTGGCTATCGCATCGCGATGGTCGCACGTGACGCCGAGCGCCTCGCCGCGCTCGAAAACGAAATCGACGGTGCGCGTGCTTACGTCTGTGATGTCGCCGATGAAGCCGACGTGAACGCCACCGTCGCCGCGATCGGCCGCGACCTCGGCGCGCCGCAAATCCTGCTCCACAACGCGGTGCGCGGCACGTTCGGATCGTTCATGGAAATCGACCCCGAGGATTTGCGCAGGAATTTCGACGTCAACACGATGGGCCTGCTGTATTTCGCCCGCGCCTGTGCCCCGGCCATGGTGGCGGCCGGCCACGGGGCCATCATCGCCTCGGGTAATACGTCCGCGCTGCGCGGTAAACCGAATTTCGCCGGCTTTGCCCCGACGAAAGCCGCGCAACGGATCCTCGCCGAATCGATCGCGCGCACGCTCGGCCCGCAGGGCGTGCACGTTGCCTACATCGTGATCGACGCGGTGATCGATCTCGCCTGGACGCGCAAGATGATGCCGGACGCGGACGACGATTATTTCATCCAGCCCGCTGCGATCGCCGATACGGCGTTCCAGGTAGCGCACCAGGATCGCAGCGCGTGGTCGTTCAACGTCGAAGTACGGCCGTTCGGCGAGGTGTGGTGAAACCGTTTGCATTACTCCCGCCACCGGCGGGCAGCGCGTAGCGGCGAGTCGTGTCACGGGGAACGCACAACGCTGCGGCGGAACGTTCACCCTACACGCTGATGCGGGTGCCGAGCGGCGATGGGGTAACGGAATTCGGCTCACTCGGCGCCGGGCCCGGGGTCATCCTGTTACCCGGCCGTGGCGGCGAGGGACCCGGGCAATACGGCCCGCTCGCGCGCGCGCTCGCCGCGGCCGGGTTTCGCGCGCTCGCGGTGAACCTGCGCGGAGTCGGTCACAGCACCGGTCCGCTCGAGCGGCTGTCGCTGCACGACCTCGCCCGTGATGTCGCCGCCGTGATCGACGCGACGGGCGCGCCGGCACACCTCGTCGGCCGCGCGTTCGGCAACCGGGTCGCCCGCTGCACGGCGATGGATTTCCCGGCGCGGGTAAAAAGCCTCACCTTGCTCGCGGCCGGTGGACTCGTGCCAGCACGAGCGCCGGACCCGTCGGCCGTGCGCGCGCGTCCGCGGCCGGCATTGCGCTACTGGCGCGCGGCAGGACGCGCCCACGAACACGCGGCGCGGGTAACGCCGCTGGCCGAGTGGTGGTCCGGCGGCAGCGCACCGATGCTCGTCGTGCAGGGTCTCGAGGATCACATCGCCGTCCCCGAAAACGGTCGCCGCCTCGCCGCGGACTACCCCGAGCGGGTGCGCCTGCGTGAAATCCCCGCGGCCGGACACGGCGTGTTGTTCGAGCGTCCGCAGGAGGTTATCGCGGAAGTCCTCGCGTTCTTGCAGCACATCGATCGGGCCGCACCCGGCCCGCAGTCCGAAGCCTGATCCCGCTCCGCGGCGCCGTCACGGCCGCAGCATGCGCGCGAGGCTCTCGCGGGTGAAATATTCGGCCCAGTAGCTCGGGCTCAGATCGGGTTCGATGCCGTCGAGTTCGGCGAGCCAGGCGTCGTCCGGCTCGTAGCCGAACTCGATCAAATCCGCGGCGAGCGATCCGTGCTGCTGCATCTGGCCGACGATCCGGGGCCGGTGGTCACGCCATTGATCGAACCGCTGCCCCGCGATCGGACGGACGCCGCCGAGCGCCGTCAGCGCATCGTCGGCCGGCCTGGCCACTTCATGAAAACGACTGAACGGCGCCGTGACGTCGAGAAACGGCAGGCGTGCACGCAGTTGCTCCTGCACGCGATCGGGATCGCGGATCAGATCCTCGTAGCGCACCGTAATGAAACGCGGATGATCGGCCAGCCGCCGCGCGACCGGCGTATACGCTTTCCAGAATTTCAGCCCGGCCCAGTAGCGATCGGGCGCGCGCCGGTGTTTGCTGACGATGATGTTGCGCGGGTCGCGCAACAGATACACGACATTCAGCGCCGGGTTTGCGGCGAGCGCGCGTTCGGCGAGCAGGATGTCGCGCGGCGCTTTCGTCAGAAATATGCGTCCGGGCCGCGGTGGACGGGCGAAGATCCGCGCTTCGTGTCCGCCATGCAGATCGATGTCGAAACACGCGAGCATCGCTTCGGCCAACAGCGTGGTCCCGGTACGCGGACTCGCGCCGACGATATGGATTCGGTGCATGGAGCGAACTCTGTCGGATCCCGGGTACAAGCTCAAGGCGCGGTCCGATTACGCGCCGGCGCGGCACCGCGTTAACATGGGCAGTTACTTTTTCGACCCGGTCCCGCCCGATGGCCACCATCGTTATTCTCGAACACCTGATGCAGAAAGACTTCGGGCAGCCCTACCTCGTGTATGCGCTGGCCGAGACCTGGACCGCGGACGGCCATAAGGTCCTCGTACACCACGGTACGCACGAGCCGCCGCCCGGCGACATCGCGTTCCTCAATGTCGACCTGACGATCGTGCCACCCGCCTATGCCGCGCTGCTCGATCGCTACCGGAAAATCATCAACGGCGCCACGCTCGATATTTCGAAGCGTGGGTACAGCACGCTGCTACTCGCGCGCGACAGCGACTGGGACGGGCCCGTGATCGTGAAAACGGACCGCAACTTCGGCGGCCGTATCGATGCGCGGCTGCGCCGGCGCATGCTCGCCGCGGGACTCACCCCGGATATTCCGGCCGGTCCGACGATGAAGCGCTACGCCCTGCTCGAGTCGATCACGGAAGTCCCGGAGGACGTCTGGCGCGCGGACGGGCTCATCGTCGAAAAATTCCTGCCGGAACAGGATGCGCGCGGGTACTACATGCGCGTATGGGTGTTCCTCGGCGCGGCGAGCCGAAGTTTTCGCATGCGCGCGAACGTGCCACTGATCAAGTCACACCACATCGTCGAGCGTGAAATCGTCGCCGTGCCCGAGGAAATCCGGCGCTGGCGCGAGCGCCTCGGCTTCGATTACGGCAAGTTCGATTACGTCGTGCGCGACGGGTCGCCGATCCTGATCGACGCAAACCGCACCCCGGGCGCGCCGGCCGATTACGCCACGAACCCCGAAGTCGCCGCGGGCCTGGCGCTGCTCGCGCGCGGCATCGGCGAATTCCTGTGACTGCAACTCAGGCGCGCTTCACGAAGCGCAGCCGGGGGAAGTGTTCGCCGCCGCGATACGCCGGCACGTCACACTCGACGAGCGCAAAATCCGGCGCCGCGGCAGCCTCCATTTCCGCTACGGTTGGATAGACATAGCGCGCCTGCTGGCCGGCATAGCGTTCGATGTTTGCCACTTCGTGGGGATACCACCCGTGCTGTTCGATCAGTACCGCGGGGTCCGGGATCCGCTCGTGCCACAGCCGCCACAGATCGTCGAGCACGACCCCTTCGGTATCATCGCCCTGTAGCGCCATCATCAGTTGCCAGCGCACGAGGCCGAGATTTTTCTCCCGGCCGGCGAGCAAGGCATCAAAGATCTCGTCGACCGACGCGCGCGTCGTACCGCGCGCGAAACAGCGCAGCGCGAGTACCCCGCCAGGCTCGAGCACCCGACTGACGGCGCGGTTCAGCGCGACAACCTGGTCGAGACTGCCAAGCGCCGTGTAGCAGCCGTCGCCGAGCGCGATGTCACGACTGCGTGCCGGCAAGGGCATCGCCATCCAGTCGGCCTGCACGACGGTCGCTGCGGGCGGCAGGCCGGCGCGCGGCCACGCCTTGTCGATCATGCCGGCCGACCAGTCGATGGCGAGCAGTTCACTGCCGGCCGGCCAGCCCATCGTCGCGATCCCTGCCGTCACCCCGAGCAACAGTGCCCGCGGCCCGGCGCCGGGCGCGCGGGTCGTGCGTTCGAACCACGCGATGTCGTCGGGATCGGGCGTAATCGGCGGACGGTGTTGCCACTTGCCCGCGGCCGATTCCCAGTTTGCATGACTGCCCTGTTTCAAAGATCCCTCCGGATTGTGGCCGCCGGGATGCGGCCTGCGAGCGGTGCAGTGTCACGGCAACGCGGATTGCGGACAAGCCTGGCCACGACAAAATTCTGTCGCTTGCGGTCGCCCCGGGGACCGGTTTCGCGATCATTGAAACGCGCGTTACAATCGATACGTTTCCCCTGAACTTCCCCCAGATAATAAACGGAGCAACCGTGACACAAATGCAATTCGAAGCACCCACGTCCGTGGATGATGCGGTGCGCTGCCTCGCCCAGGCCGGCGATTCCGCAAAAATTCTCGCTGGTGGCACTGACCTGCTCGTCCAGCTCCGATCCGGCCGGATCCGTCCGGGTACGATCGTCGACATCAAACAGATCCCGGAACTGCGCGCCGTGACCGCCGAGAACGGCGGTTTTCGCATCGGCGCCGCCGTCTCCGGCGCGGAACTGAATGAAAACGCCGCGGTGAAAGCCGCGTGGCCGGGTCTCGTCGAAGGGCTCGACCTGATCGGCTCAACCCAGATCCAGGGCCGCGCGAGCCTCGGCGGTAACCTGTGCAACGCCTCGCCGGCGGCTGACAGCGTGCCGGGCATGATCGCGGCCGGCGCGATCTGCGCCGTTGCCGGGCCCGACGGTCGACGCGACGTGCCGGTCGAGGACATCGCGATCGCGCCGGGCAAGACCTCGCTGAAGCCCGGCGAATTCATCGTCAGCTTCGTGTTGCCACCGCGCCCGCCACATTCCGGTGATGCCTACCTGCGCTTCATCCCGCGTACCGAAATGGATATCGCCGTCGTCGGCGCCGGGGTCTCGCTGACCCTCGATGACAACGGCACGTGCATCGCGGCCCGCGTCGCGCTCGGCGCCGTCGCACCGACGGCGTTGCTCGTCGAGGACGCCGCGGCGGCCCTCATCGGCACCCCGGTGGACGCGGCGGCGCTGGAGAAACTGGGCAGCGCGGCGATGGCCGCCTGCAATCCGATCGACGACAAGCGCGGTACCGTCGAATACCGCACGAAGGTTGCCGGCGTACTCGCGCGCCGCGCCGCAGAAAAAGCGCTCGAACGCGCGAGGACTAACTAATGGCAAAACATCACGTCACAACAACCGTCAACGGCGATCCGGTCGAATTCCTGTGCAACACCGAGGACACGCTGCTCGACGTCCTGCGCAATACCCTGAACCTGACCGGCAGCAAGGAAGGCTGCTCAACCGGTGACTGCGGCGCGTGCAGTGTCACCGTAGACGGACGCCTCATGTGCTCATGCCTCATGCTCGGTATCGAAGCCGAGGGCCATGACATAGGCACGATCGAAGGCGTTGCGGATGGTGACAAGCTGCATCCGCTGCAGAAACATTTTCTCGAAGAAGCCGCGCTCCAGTGCGGGATTTGCACCCCCGGCTTCATCGTCGCGGCAAAAGCGCTGCTCGAACGCAATCCTGATCCCTCGGAAACCGAAATGCGCTATTGGCTGGCGGGCAACCTGTGCCGCTGTACCGGGTACGACAAGATCATCACGGCGGTGACGAATGCCGCCGCCGAACTGCGGGAGAAATAGATCATGGGCAACGAAGAAAACCAATTCAAACTCGCTGAAGGCACGAGCATCTACAAGGTCGTCGGTACCCGCCCGGTACGCCCCGACGGCATCGAGAAAGTCACCGGCCGGGCGAACTTCGGCGCCGATATGTCCCTGCCCGGCATGCTCACCGGGCGCATCGTGCGCAGTCCGCATGCGCACGCGAAAATTATCTCGATCAACACCGACAAGGCGATGGCCCTGCCGGGAGTGAAGGCCGTTGTCACCTCGGCGGACTTTCCCGAAATCGGTCCGAAACAGCGCGGCGCCGGCGAAGCACCCGTGAGTTTCCGCGACCTGTCGCGCAACGTGATGGCGCGCGACAAAGTGCTGTACGACGGTCATGCCGTCGCGGCGGTGGCGGCGACCACGGCGGCTATCGCGGATCAGGCGGCGGCGTTAATCGAAATCGAATACGCAGTATTGCCGCATGTACTGAACGCGGCCGAGGCGATGAAACCGGACGCACCGGTACTGCACGACGATATGTTCACGAAAGGCCTCGATCCGAAGCCGGACACCCCGTCGAACGTCTCGCAACGCTTCCAGTTCGGCCTCGGCGACACGGACGCCGGCTTCCGGGAAGCCGACGTCGTCGTTGAGTACGACTTCACGACGCAATGCGTGCACCAGGGGTATATCGAGCCGCATGCCTGCGTGGTTGAAACCACCGAGGACGGCATGGCGACCGTGTGGGCGAGCAGCCAGGGCCAGTTCATGGTGCGCAACTACAGCGCCACGCTGTGCGGTATGGATATCTCGAAAGTCCGCGTCCTGCCGGCGGAAATCGGCGGCGGTTTTGGCGGCAAGACCACGGTCTACCTCGAACCCGTTGCGATCATGCTGTCCAGGAAATCCGGCAAGCCGGTGAAACTCGTGATGAACCGCGAGGATGTGTTCCGCGCCACCGGCCCCACGTCCGGTGGCCATGCGCACGCGAAGATCGGCGCGAAAAAGGACGGCACGATCGTCGCCGGTGAATTGACGATGGAATACGAAGCCGGCGCGTTCGCCGGTTCGCCGGTGCAATTCGGCTGCATGACCGGATTCGCGCCGTACGATATCCCGAACGTGAAAGCCGTCGGTTACGACGTCGTCGTGAACCGGCCGAAAGTCGCGGCCTATCGCGCCCCGGGCGCCCCCGTCGCCGCGTTTGCGGTGGAATCGGCGCTCGACGAGCTGGCGAAAAAACTCGCGATGGACCCGCTCGAACTGCGGGAGAAAAATGCCGCGACGGAAGGCACGCAAGCCGCCTACGGTCCGAAGTTTCAGCGCATCGGCTACCTTGAAACGCTCGAGGCGGCGAAGAATCATCCGCACTGGAGCGCACCACTCGGACCGAACCAGGGCCGCGGGATCGCGTCCGGTTTCTGGTTCAACATCGGCGGCGAATCGAGCGCGGCGATGCACGTGAACGAAGACGGCACGGTCGAAGTCGTCACCGCGAATCCCGATATCGGCGGCTCGCGCGCCTCGATGGCGATCATGGCCGCCGAGGTGCTCGGCATCGACGTCAGCCGGGTCAAACCGTTGATCGCCGACACCGCGTCGAGCGCCTACAGCATGCTCACGGGCGGCAGTCGGGTCACGTTCGCGGTCGGCAAGGCGGTGTGTGAAGCCGCGGACCACGTTGTCGCGGAATTACGCGCACGCGCGGCGAAGCTGTGGGATGTGGACGTCGAGGCGGTCGAATGGCGCGACGGTGCGGCGATCAACACGAAGTCCGATGCCGGCGAGACGCTGACCCTGGCGCAGATCGCGAATTCAGCCGGCAAAACCGGCGGTCCGATCAGCGGCGCGGCGAACATCAACGCCGAGGGCGCGGGACCGGGCTTCGGCACGCATATCTGCGACGTCGAAGTCGATCCGGAAACGGGCCGTACGACGGTGATCCGCTATACCGCGATCCAGGACGTCGGCACGGCGATCCACCCGGGTTATGTCGAGGGCCAGTTGCAGGGCGGCGCCGTGCAGGGCATCGGCTGGGCCCTGAACGAGGAATACGTGTACGGCGAGGACGGACGACTGCAAAACGGCGGCTTCCTCGACTACCGCATCCCGGTGGCCTCGGATCTGCCGATGATCGACACGGTACTCGTCGAAGTGCCGAACCCGGGTCACCGCTTCGGTGTGCGCGGGGTCGGCGAAGTGCCGATCATCCCGCCGCTCGCCGCCGTCGCGAACGCGGTTGCGGCCGCGTCGGGGGTGCGCGTGACGGATCTGCCCATTTCACCGCCGCGCCTGCTCGCGGCGATCGACGGCGCGAAGTAAGCGCCCGTTCGCGGTCTGCCATGGCGAAGATCGTGCTGCAAACCGAAGTCGCAGCCGACTTCGCCGCTGGCGAGACCGAGCATGACATCGACGCTCAGAACGTCCGGCAGCTGATCAACCGTCTCGACGAACGCTTTCCGGGGATCGGCGAGCGTTTGCGCGAGCGTACCGCGGTCGCCATCGACGGCGAGATCTTTCAGGATCCCCTGCTGCAGACGATCCATCCGGCGAGTGAAGTGTATTTTCTGCCGATGATCGAAGGCGGCTGAACGTCGCCGCCAACGGGCCCACCCATCCGGTTGACTTTTCCCGGTAGACCGCCGAGCATTTTCGGCTGACTCGCTGAGCAACAATAACAATCCGGAACGGTCTTCGGGTCGGCCGCGCAAGCGCGCACGATTCGACACACGTTACTTTCGTACTCGCGACCCGTCGACTCGACAACTCCGACGAACCGGAACCGCGATGCCTACTCTCTAGGAGGAGAAACTCATGAAACTGTTGAACTCATTCGGCCCGAATCCACGCGCCGTACGCATGGCCCTGATCGAAAAAGGCATCGAACTGCCGACCGAAGAGCACGACCTGCTCGGCGGGGAAAACCGCGCCGCGCCCTATCTCGCGAAGAATCCCGGCGGCCAGATGCCGGCGATCGAACTCGACGACGGCACCGTGGTCGGCGAGACGACGACGATTGCGGAATACCTCGACGAAAAATACCCGGCCAAGCCGCTGATCGGCGCCACCGCGGAAGAACGCGCGAACACGCGCCAGTGGATCCGCCGGGTGGAACTGAACATCACGGAACACATGTACAACGGTTTCCGCTATTCCGACGGCATCGATATTTTTCGCGATCGTCTCTACTGCATCCCGGAAGCCGCGGACGGCCTGAAAGCGAAAGCGAAAGACGCGCGCAAATGGCTTGACGGCCTGATCGCGGGTCGCGACTTCGTCGCCGGCGACAAGCTCACGTTCGCCGATATCGTGCTGTACTGCTGCATGGACTTCTGCAAAGACGTCGGCCAGCCGCTCGACACCGACCTGCCGAATCTCGGCGCGTGGTTCAAGCGTATGGACTCGCGTCCGAGCGCGACCGCGAGCCTGCACCCGGGCGCCGCACAGGTGAACATGCGCGGCTAGTTCCCGACGTTGCCGTGTCCGCATTTCCCGTGGACGCGGCAACGCTTCCATCACTTTCGAAATACCTGGCGCGCACCGCGAACCGATGAGCTGGCACGATCACGTCGACAAGCTGTTACAGCGCCGCAAGCTCGCGCGCGCCCAGGGCGGCCCGGACGGGGTCGCGAAGCAGCACGCGAAAAACAAACTCACCGTGCGCGAACGCATCGATGCACTGCTCGACGCAGGGTCGTTTCGCGAACACGGCCGCATCGCCGGCGGCGCCATGCTCGATGAGAACGGCGGCATCGAAGCGTTCACCCCGGCGAACTACGTCGTCGGTTTCGGCCACATCGCCGGGCGTCGCGTCGTGGTCGGTGGCGAGGATTTCACGCTGAAAGGCGGCTCCCCGAACGCCGCGGGTTTACGCAAGAGCGTGTACGCCGAACATCTCGCGGTGAAATACCGCACCCCGCTCGTGCGTCTGCTCGAAGGCGGCGGCGGCAGCGTCGCCGGCGGCGACAGCGATCCGCGCAAACCGCGCACGGTCGGGACCCCCGTGTACGAACCGCCGCGCTTTCAGATCATCGCCGAGGCGATGGGCCGTGTACCGATTGCATCCGCGGCGCTCGGACCGGTGGCCGGTTTTCCGGCAGGCCGCCTCGTCGCCTCGCATTTCTCCGTCATGACGAAAGCGACGTCACAGGTCATGATCGGCGGGCCCGCGCTCGTGCGCCGCGCGCTCGGCCGCAAGCTCACGAAAGAACAACTCGGCGGCGCCGCGGTGCACGCGAAATCCGGCATCGTCGACAACATCGCGGACGACGAAGCGGACGCGTTCGCGCAGATCCGGCGCTTTCTGTCGTTCCTGCCGCAGAGCGTCTACGACCGCGTGCCCCGCGAAACCTGCGCCGATCCAGGCGATCGCATGGCCGAAGAACTGCTGTCCATCGTGCCGCAAAACCGCCGCCGCGCGTTCGACATGCGGCGCGTGATCGAACTCGTCGTCGACGAAGGATCGTTTTTCCAGCTGCAGCGCGATTACGGGCCGAGTCTGATCATCGGACTCGCGCGCATGAACGGCCAGAGCGTCGGCATCACGGCGAACGACTGTCGCCATCTCGCCGGCGCGATGACGGCCGAGGCGGGACAGAAAATGCGTCGCATGATCGAACTGTGCGACACGTTCCACCTGCCGATGATTCACTTCGTCGATGAACCCGGCTTCATGATCGGCCCGGGCGCGGAAGCGGACGCGACGATCCGCTACGGCATGGCGGCGGTCGCGGCCGCGGCGACGGCGTCGATTCCGTGGGCCTCGGTGCGCGTCCACAAATGTTTCGGCGTCGCCGGCGCAGCCCACTTCGGCCCGGACGCCTACGTGCTCGACTGGCCCTCGGCCGAATCCGGCGCGCTGCCGCTCGAAGGCGGGGTGGCGGTCGCGTTCGGCCGTGAAATCGATGCCGCGCCCGATCCGGACGCGAAACGGCACGAGATCGAACAGCGCATCGCGCGTTCGCGTAACCCCTACGGCGCGGCGGAATCGTTCGCCGTACACGACATGATCGATCCGCGCGAAACGCGGCCGATGCTGTGTGACTGGATCGACTGGATCCAGCCGCGTCTCGACGATCTGATCGGCGAGACGCATTTTCTGATGCGACCTTAACCCCAACGCGAGGAACTTCCCCATGACGCTCACGACGGAACATATTTCGATCCCGGTTGGCAACGACTCAATGCCGGCCTATATCGCCCGCCCGAAGGGCACCGAAGCGCTGCCCGCGGTCATCGTGTGGATGGAAATCTTCGGCGTCAATCCGCACATCCGCGACGTGACGGAGCGGATTGCCAAAGAAGGCTACGTAGCCTGCGCGCCGAACTTTTTCCACCGGGTCGCGCCCGATCTCGAACTCGGCTACGACGAGGCCGGGATGAACGAGGGTATCGAGCACATGATGAAACTGACCGCCGACAATATGATCGCCGATCAACGCGCGGCGATCGCCGCCCTGCGCGGTCGTCCCGATGTCACCGGCAAAATTGGTGTCACCGGCTTCTGCATCGGCGGCCATATGACGTATCTCACCGCGTGCGAGAACGACATCGACGCCGCCGTCAGTTTCTACGGTGGTGGTATCTCCGCACCGGAAGGCCCCGGCGGTGCGGCCTCGACGATCAGTCGTACGGCGAAAATCAACTGCCCGATCCTGTGCCTGTACGGCGCGCTCGATGCGCATATCCCGCCGGACCAGACGAGCGCGGTCGAGGCGGCGCTGAAAGCGGCAGGGCGCGATGCCGAAGTCGTGATCTACCCGGACGCCGATCACGGTTTTTTCTGCAACGAACGTGCGAGCTACAACGCGGGCGCGGCCGCCGACGCGTGGCAACGACTGACGCAACTGTTCGCGGCGAATCTGCGCTAGGCGATCGACGCGCACGGTCGCGGGCTGCGCCGGGTGCTGCTCGGCGCCGCCCGCTCAGCGCGCGTGCTGTTAAACCGGGCGCGCGCGCAGCCGCACCCACCACCGCAACAAAATTCATTGATGTAGACGCCGGACACCGGCAAAAGGAGATTCGTTTGAAACAGGGATGGTTTACCCGCTTCGGGAAATTCACCGGGAAAAATATCGTCATCGCCGCGCTCGCGGTGATCGCGCCGGGCGCGGTCCACGCCGCACTCGTCGAGCTTGTGATCAACGGCTCGACGGCGGAGGCGACCGGCGACATCATGTATGCCGACGGCAGCACGTATTCGGCGCGTATCGTGTTCGATACGGCGTATCCGGATCAGAACACGGGCAGCGCGGACGCGGGACAGTTTTTTGATTTCTCCACGAGTGCGCTCGTGTCGTTCGCGGTCTCGACCCCGCTCGGCAGCGTCACGTACACGCCGGCGACGGTGACCGGCGCAATCCTCGGGCCGCAGGTCGGCCAGATCCAGCAACCGAACGGCCAGATCGTCAATGTCGTATCGGCGAATTCGTCGCTGGCGAATGACGGTTTCACCGGGTCGATCGCTGCGCTCGGACCGCTGCATACAATCGGCCTGACGTTGACGTCCACCGGTATGAACGCGAACTTCTTCACCGACCCGAACGTGCTGTTTTCCGGCGCCGGCTCGCTCTCGGACGAAGGTGACTTCATCGGCGGATTCGTGAGCATTTCATCGAACACGACCGGTAACGAAACGGGACTCCCGTTCGTCGTCGGCGAGTTCAGCATCCGCCCCGTACCGTTGCCGGCGCCCGTGTGGCTGCTCGCCGGCGGGCTCGTCGCCGCATTGCGGCGGCGCGGCTGAGCCCGTCGCGACGGCTGATTGTCAATAATTTTTACAGCAGGACGGGCCGGATCCGCCGGATTTTCTGACGTTCTTTACACGCCGGCCCGGATCGCCCCGGTCTCCGCGTGGAATGGTTTTTGCACGATTTAGCCTGAACCACCAGCCGCGAAACTGTTTCGCGCGGAGGCCACCCGCTCATGACTGTGAACAAACCGGGGCGTCAGCGTCCCGCCAACACCGGCACCCTTCTCCTGCTCATGCTGTTGCTCGCCGTACCCGGCACGAGCACCGCGGCGCGTTACGAGGTGAGCTATACGGGAATCAACCTGAACCTGACCGGGTTTATCGATCTCGACCCGAACCCGGAAGGGGTCTACCAGGGTTCCGCGGATTTCATGAATTCCGTCGTCGACAGTTACGAGATCCGGGTCGCCGGCGACCTGCGCGGGAATTTTATCTTTACGCCCGCGAACAGCCTGATCGGTCTGGCCGGTCGCGGCTGGGACCTCGACTGGGAAGTGACGAATTCATCGATCCTGATCACGAGTCCGGTTACGAGCACGAACACGAATGGCCCACCGCAAGCGGAAATCGTCAGTACGTTCGACGGCAACCAGTGGCTGCGCGTGACCGACAGTTTCATCGACTATCGCAATAATGCGAACGGCGGTAACCAGATCACGTCATACACGACGGCGACGGTGCCGCTGGCGTTCAATACGTTTCTGCCAAACGGCGGGCCATTCGTCAGCACGCTCGTGCCGTTGCCTCCGGCCCTCGCCCTGCTGCTGCCGGCCGTCGTCATTCTCGTTGCGCGTCGCCATCGCCAGGCCATGAGCTGAGCCGGCGCGCTGGCACGCGAATAAACACCGCGGCGCCGTTCCGGCCCGCGGTTCGATCCGGATCGACGTGCGCGATTTCATTCCGTCACCGCACGGCCAGCCTCGCACGTGTGGAAATTGAGTACACTTCCTGTTCGCTGAACGGGAGACGCATACATGAAGCTGAGCACGGATCGAATCCTCACCACCCACGTCGGCAGCCTGCCACGACCGGAAGCACTCGCCGATGCGCTGCTCGCGCGCGAACACGGCGAGCCGTATGACGAAGCGGGCTTTGACGCGCTCGTACGCGAATCCGTGCGCGAGGCGGTACGACACCAGGTTGAGGTTGGCATCGATATCGTCAGCGACGGCGAGATGAGCAAGATCAGTTACGCGACGTACATCAAGGATCGCTGCTCGGGTTTTTCCGGCGACAGCCCGCGCCGGGTGCCGGCGGATCTCGAACGCTTCCCGGGTTTCATGGCGACGTCGGCGAAACAGAACCAGGCACCGGCCATCGCGCGGCCGATGTGCACCGGCGAGGTTGCGGTGAAAACCCGGGTGCCGCTGGAAACCGATCTCCGGAACTTCCGCGACGCGCTGACAGGCTCCGGCGCGGTTGAAGGTTTCATGAACGCCTCCTCACCCGGGGTGATCAACGCGTTCCTGCCGAACGAGTACTACCCGAGCGAAGAAGCGTACATGGATGCGCTGAGCAAGGTGATGCGCGACGAGTATGAGGCGATCAACGAGGCCGGTTTCGTGATCCAACTCGACTGCCCCGACCTCGCGATGGCGCGGCATGCGCAATACAAGGATCTCGATGATGACGCGTTCGTGCGCCTCGCCGGCATGCACGTCGAAGTGCTGAACGAAGCGCTGAAAAACGTTCCCGCGGACATGGCCCGACTGCACCTGTGCTGGGGCAACTACGAAGGCCCGCACGATTACGACATCCCGCTGGCGAAAATCGCCGGCGTGTTGTGCCGTGCGAAGCCGCAGGTGTTGAGCTTCGAAGCGGCGAACCCGCGCCACGCGCACGAGTGGCCGGTGTGGGGCGAGATCGACCTGCCGCAAGACAAGGTGCTCATGCCCGGGGTCATCGACACCTCGACGAATTACGTCGAGCACCCGGACTACGTGGCCGAGCGGATCTGCCGTTTCGCCGACGTCGTCGGCCGCGAGCGCGTGCTCGCGAGCACGGATTGCGGCTTCGCTACGTTCACGCGTTTCGGCCGCGTCGACCCTGACATCGCGTTCGAGAAACTGAAAACCCTCGCCGAAGGGGCACGCCGCGCCAGCGCGCGGCTGTGGTAGCAGCTCAGATCCCGGCCAGCAATTTCAGCCGCAGGTAGTTCAGCAGGCTGATCACGGCGAACTGCCGGATCCGTTCGCGGTCGCCCGGGAACGGGACTTTCTCGACGTCCGTACCGCTTGCCGAGGCGATGCCGAGGAACGTCGTGCCGGGCGGCAGATCGCTCGCCACGTCGACGTCGTGCAGACCCGTGGTCGAAATCCCGATGTCCGCACCGAGCGCCTTGCGCACGGCTTCGGCCATCGTGCGCGCGGCCTCCGCTGTACCGATCGCATCATGCGGCACCCCGAGCAGGGTTTCGCGCACGGCGCCCGCGACCGGGACGACGCTGCCGCGAAACACTGCGCCCGAGGTATCGATCGCGGACAGACGTGTGCTGATCAGACCGCCGCTCGTGATCTCCGCGACGGCGAGCGTCAATCCGCGTTCGCGAAGTGCGTCGAGCACGACGGATTCCATCGTTTCGTTGTTCACGCCGAAAATCGTCGTGCCGAGGATCGCGCGGATATTGCGCACCTCTTCGTCGATCAGGCGTTCGGCCGTTGCTTCGTCGTCGGCCTTCACCGTCACCCGCACCTTGATCCCTTCGATGCCGCTGGCCTGAAACGCGATCGTCGGATTACCCGCCGCATCGAGCGCCTCGATGCGCTCGGACAGCAGTTCCGCGAGGCCGGATTCGGAATGACCCCATGTTTTCAGCACACAGCTCTTGATGATCCCGGTAAAACCCGCGCGACGACGCAGATCGTTCAGGATGCTGCCGTTGAACATCGTACGCATCTCGTGCGGGACGCCGGGCACGGCATAGATCACCTTGTCACCGAGCGGGCAGATCAGCCCGGGCGCGGTGCCGGGTTGTTCCGCGATCGTCGACGCCCCTTCCGGCACTTCCGCCTGGCGCAGATTGTTCTCCGGCATGATCCGACCGCGCGATTCGAACATGTGCCGGATCCGCTCGCCGATCTCCGGGTGGCGCACGAGCGGAACCCCGAGCACTTCGGCGATCGCCTCGCGCGTGATGTCGTCCTGGGTCGGGCCGAGACCGCCGCACGTAATCACGGCGTCGGCACGCGACAGCGCGTGGCGAATACACTCGACGATGCGATCGAAGTTGTCGCCAACCTTGACCTGGTGCAGGGAATCGATCCCGGCCAGCGCGAGTTGTTCGCCGATCCACGAGGAATTCGTATCGGTAATCTGGCCGAGCAGCAGCTCCGTGCCAATGGCTATCACTTCACATCGCATAGGGATTTTCTTTCTGTCAGGTTTGAACAAGACGCCGTTCGACGACCCGCACGGCGGTACCGTCGCTCGGGCCAATCGACACGCCACGGCGCACGGGCCGGGAGTCGGCACCGGCCGGTCGCTCGAGGCGCAACAGCGTGAACAGGGTCGCGAGTACGACTTTCATTTCATACAACGCGAACGCCTGCCCGAGGCAGGCACGATTGCCGCCGCCAAACGGGTTCCATTCGTGCGCGGCGAATTTGCGATCGATGAAGCGTTGCGGACGGAAGCTTGCCGGTTCCGGATACAGGTCCTCGCGCATATGCAGCAGGTGGATCGCCGGACACAAGACGATGTCTTTCGGGTAGGAGAAACCACCAACCGCGAAATCACGTTTCACGACGCGTACGACGAACGGAATGACATTGCGCACGCGCAGCGATTCACGCACCACGGCGTCGAGATACGTGAGTTCGCCGATGTGTTCGATCGCGGGCAGGCCGCCACCGCACACCGTGGCGAGTTCCGCTTCGATGTTCCCGACCACGTCGGGGTGCGCGAGGATCTGCTCGAACGCCCAGGCGAGCGCGAGCGCGGTCGTGTCGTGTCCGGCGGCGAGTACGGTGACGATCGCGTCGCGCAGCTCCCGGTCCGTCATCCGCGTGCCGTCGTCGTACGTGGTCTCGAGCAAGTCCTTCAACAGGCACGCGGGCCGCGCCTCGCTCGGCAGCGCACGCTGTTCGGCGAACACCTCGAGCAGCAGGCGATCGAACTTGCGGCGCATGCGGTAAAACGGCAGCACGCGCGAGTTCTCGTAGCGATCGAGCGGAAACCAGTTCCACATGACGAGTGCGAGCGGATGGCGCACGTGTTGCAACAGTCGCCCCATGCTCGATTGCATCACGTCAAACGTCGGCCCGGGTTCGAGTCCGAGGGAGGCGCGCAGGATCACGCGCAGGGTTACGGCCTGCATCGCGTGGTCTGCCCGCACGGCCCCCGCGCCATCCCACTGCGCGGCGACCGCGAGCGCTTCGCGCTGCATCGAATCGAAGAACGTCCGCATGCGCTCGCCCTTGAGCGGCGGCAACATGATCTTGCGCTGGCGGACATGGGCCTGTTCGTCGAGCACGAGCACCGAAGTGTCGCCGACGACACTCGAGACGAGCGCATTTGCCTCGCCCGCGTGCAGGGTCCCGGCATCGGCCCTGAATACTTCGCGGATATCCGCCGGCCGGGTCAACTGGACGAGCGTGCCGAGGCCCGACAACCGGATCGTGAACGTCTCGCCGTAACGCCGGGCGCAGCTTTCGAGAAACTCGAGCGGCCTGAACGAATACCGCAGCAATTGGTTCGCCGGGCTTTGCCCCGGGCCGGGTGGCAGTTTAAGTGGTCCCGTCATGGTGTTAACTTCACCTTATCCGTGCGTGCGGTCAAGTCGCGACAACCGCGCGCGGGATTTGTGACTCCCCGGCCGTGCCTGCCCGCGTCGCGAACCGTTCGCCCGGGTGTGATCCGCCACATCAGTATTCAGGAACCCGAGGCTTGGCCAGCAAGAACATTCATGTCCCGCTCATACTGCCGGTGTACCTGCCCGGCGCGCTGCTCGGCACCGCGGCCCAGGCCGTCCTGATCCTGCTGCCGCTGTATGTCATCGACGTCGGCGGCAGCCTCGCCGCGGCGTCGGCGGCGGTCGGCTTTCGCGGCCTCGGCATGATGGCGTTCGACCTGCCGGCCGGACTGCTCGCCGCGCGCTACGGTGACAAACTCGTCATGCTGTTCGCCGTGCTCGTGATCGGCGGCGCCCAGATCGCCTATGCCCAGACCCGCGACGTCGCGCTGATTTGCCTGATCGCGTTCGCGAACGGCGCGGGTTCGAGTTCGTTCCTGCTCGGCCGCATGTCCTACATTACGTCGGTGTGCGCCCCGGATGCGCGCGGGCGGGTGATCGCAATCCTCGCCGGTACGATGCGCGGCACGGCACTTGCCGGTCCACTCGCCGGTGCCGCACTCGTGGAGTTCGCCGGTTTTGCGTTTGCGTTCAAGGTCGCCGCCGGCACCGCGCTCGTCGGCCTGATCGCGATCGCCGTATTCGCGCTCCACGAACAGCCGATCGCACGCGACCTGCGCGTGCGCTCGATGTTCCGCCTGATCGCCGAGTACCGCAAAGTGTTCTCCACCGCCGGCATCGCGGCAATTGCGTTCATGCTGATGCGCTCCGCGCGGACCGTGCTGATACCGCTGATCGGCACGGCCATCGGACTCGACGTCGGCGCCATCGGCTTCATCGTGTCCGCCTCGGCGACGGTCGATATCGCGTTGTTCTATCCGGCCGGGTTGATCATGGACAAATTCGGCCGCCGCTCGACCGCGGTGCCGAGTTCCGCGCTGATGGCGCTGTCGATCGCGGCGCTCGCGCTGGCCACGGGGTTCAAGTCCCTGCTCGTCGTCGCGCTGCTCGCCGGGGTCGCGAACGGGCTGTCGACGGGTATCGTGATGACGCTCGGCACGGATCTCGCCCCGCCCGATCGGCGCAGCGAGTTTCTCGGCATGTGGCGCCTGCTCACGGATTTCGGCACCGCGGCGGGGCCGCTGGCGATCGGACTCGTCGTTGCGGTTTCGCCAATCGGGGCGGCCTGCCTTACTATTGCCGGGCTCGGCGCCGCCGGCAGTTACACGATCTATCGTTACGTCGAGGAGACGCTCGTAACGTCAGCGCGCGGGCCTTGAGTACCCGGAACCACCGCAGCCTGAACGAGGGAGACCCGCACCGATGGCAACAATACCGGCCGAGCTGATCGCCCCGCTGTTCAACCCGGCGACGTTTGCCGTACGCGGTGCGGTCGATGAAATCCTGCGCGAGGTACGCGAACGCTATCCGCTCGCCCGGGTTGAAGTGCCGGGTTACGACCCGCACTGGATCGTTGCGAGACACGCCGACATCCAGACGGTGAGTCGCCAGAACGACTTGTTCCACAGCGCCGACCGTTCGGCAACCGTGATCCCGCAGGCCGGCGAACAGCTCGTGCAGCAGTTCACCGGCGGCGACTACAATATTTTTCGCTCGCTCGTGCAACTCGACGGCGACGACCACAAAGCGCATCGCCGCGTGCTGTTTCAGGCGCTCGGTTCGAACAGCATCGAAGCGATGTCGGCCGGGGTGCGCGAAACGGCTGCGCGGCATGTGCAAAAACTGCGCGACGCGGACGGTGAAATCGACTGGTCGGAACTGATCGCCACGCCCTACCCGCTGCACGTCGTGATGGATGTGATCGGCGTACCGGCAGCGGATCACGAAAAGATGCTGCGGCTGACCCAATGGCTGTTCAGCTGGGCGGATCCGGATTTATGCCGCCCGGGTACGGATCCGGCGCATCCCGAGCAGCAGCCGAACACGTGGAAGATCGTCATGGACGAGTTCGACGAATACTTCTCGGCCCTGATCGAGGAGCGTCGGGCGCGGCCGCGCGACGACCTCGCGAGCCTGATCGCGAATGCCGACATGGACGGCAAACCGATGGAACACGTGCGCGCGATCTCGTACTTTGCGATCCTGGCCACCGCCGGACACGACTCGACGGCGCATACGACCGCGACGGCGATGTGGGAACTCGCGGAAAACCCCGAGCTGTTCGCGGCACTGAAGGCCGACCCCGCGCTCATACCGGCGTTCGTCGAGGAAGCGATCCGGTGGACTTCACCGGTGAAACACTTCGTGCGCCACGCCACGGCCGACACGGAACTGAACGGTCAAGCGATCCGCCGGGGCGACCGCCTGTATCTGTCCTACCCCTCCGGTAACCGCGATGCGGACGAATTCGACGATCCGTTCACGTTCCGGCTCGATCGCAAACGCAACCGCCACGTCGGTTTCGGCTACGGCGGCCATGTCTGCCTCGGTCAGCATCTCGCACGGCTCGAGATGCGCTCGCTGTGGTCGGCGGTGCTGCCAGTGCTCGAAGCGGTTGAAATGACCGGGCCCGGCAAACTGATCGCTTCGGAATTCGTCTCGGGACCGAAATCCGTACCGATCCGGTACCGGCTCGCGTAACCCCGCGGGGTGCCGCGGATCCGCACCGCCCGTTGTATTTAAGGTGATCTAACGGTAGCAGGCACTTACTGACTTTACTCCCGGCTCCTGGCTTCCCCACCGCGATCAGCTGACACGAGCCGGCGACGACCCGGCGGTGTGCCGACCGCCGATGGCATCACAGTTTTAAACACTTGATAAAGTTTTAACGTCCGTGCAAAACTGCGGATCGTTTCCGCCTCGGGCCAGCCCTATGTCACAAGCCGTTGCGCGCGGCAGCGCCACCCGCAATGCCAACATGGCACGGCGCCGTAAACGCATCCTCGACACCGCCCGCGACATTATCGCGGCGTCCGGATTCGAGGCGCTGAGCATCCGCGAACTCGCCCGCCGCGCCGATCTGACCGTGCCGACGATCTACAACCTCGTCGGCAACAAGTCCGCGCTCATTGCCCAACTCTTCGACGACACGATCAGCCCGTTCGAACACCTGCGCTACATCGCGAGCGACGACGACCCCGCCGGCGGGCCCGAGCGCTTCTATGCCGCGCTGATCGCGACGCTCGGCGAAAACGAAAATTATCATCGGGCGGAATTCCTCGCCCGTGAACACCTGCGCGAGGCGGGCGACGCGATGGCGATTTCGATGCATGCGCGGGTCGTACGGATCGCCATCGAGGCGTGCGAACAGGCACGCGAGGCCGGGCTGCTCAGGGGCGCTCTCACGTCACGCCAGCTCGGCGAGCAGATCGATCACCTCGTGCGACTCGCGTTCCAGGACTGGGCCCATGGCGCGCTCGACCTCGACGGACTGCACCGTCGTCTGCTTGTTGCCACCTGGCTGTGCTTCGCCGCCGATGCGACCGCTGCCTACCACCCGTTGTTCGTTGCGAAAATCCAGGCCCACGACACCGCCCGCGATGTCGTTCCGCTACACCACGATTGAGGACCAGTACGATGCTCGATACCGCCACACTGCCCGCTCTGAAATCGATCGACTCGCTTCCCGCGCCCGCCAGCCTGCCGCTCATTGGCAATCTGCATCAGATCGACCTCGAACATTTTCACGAACAACTCGAACAATGGTGCGACGAACTCGGACCGATCTTCAAAATCCGCATGGGCAAACGCGACATCATCTGTCTCGCGGACACCGATGCGATCAACGATTTGTTCCGTCTGCGGCCATCGGTTTACCGCCGCGTACGCGCGATCGAAAGCGTCACCGCCGAGATGAATATCAAGGGCGTGTTCTCGGCCGAGGGTGACGAATGGAAACTGCAGCGCAAGGTTGTCGCTCAGGCGCTGAACAGCGCGCACATCAATCGCTTCTTCCCGAAACTCTTCGAGACGACCGGGCGCCTGCAGCGCCGCTGGGAAGGCCTGGCCGCGTCCGCAACCCCGGTTGAACTCTGCCGCGACGTCATGCGTTACACCGTCGACGTGACGACACAGCTCGCGTTCGGTATCGACGTCGATACGATCGGAACCGACGGTCCGGTCGTGCAACAACACCTCGACAAGGTGTTCCCGATGCTGCACCGGCGGATCAACGCACCGTTTCCGTACTGGCGTTATTTCCGCCTGCCGAGCGACCGCGCGCTCGCGCGTTCGCTCGCCGTGATCGAGGAAACCGTGAACGGCTTTATCGTCGCGTGTCGGGAGCGGATGTCCCAACAGCCGGAGCTGTTCGAAGCACCGGGCAATTTTCTCGAGGCCATCATCGCGGCCCAGGCATCGGAGTCAGGATCCGATTTCACGGATCAGCAGATCTATGCAAACGTCCTTACGCTATTGCTTGCGGGTGAAGATACCACCGCGAACACGATCGCGTGGGCGTGCAAGTATTTCATCGACTACCCGGAGCATTTCGCACGCGCACGCGCGGAAGTCGATGCGGTCCTCGGCGAAGCACCCATACCAACGGAACCTCAGCAGCTGAAGCAGTTTCCTTTTATCGAAGCGTTCGTCAACGAGACGATGCGGCTGAAACCGGTGGGGCCGATCGCACCGATGGAAACGAATGAGCCGGTGGAACTGCTCGGCTACCACATCCCCGCGGGTACCTCGATCTTCGGTCTCACGCGTTACATCGCGGTCGCTCCGATAAACTTCGGCGCGGCGCGAAACTTCGCCCCCGAGCGCTGGCTCGAAGGCGCGGACAACGGCAGCGAGGCGCACAACACGAGCGCGTTTTTACCGTTCGGTACGGGTCCGCGCTTCTGCCCCGGGCGCAATCTCGCGCTGACGGAAATCAAAATGGTGATTGCGATGCTGTGTCGCAATTTCGACCTGAGTCTCGCGAATCCGCAGATCCCGGTCGAAGAAAAGCTCGCGTTTGCGATGATGCCGAAGAATTTGCACGTGCGCTTCCATCCCCGGGCCTGAATCCGCGGTCGCGCTGCGCCGACCCCGCGTACTTACGTCGCGTCGGCCGGCAATTCGTCGAGAATTTCCCCGTCGTCGACAAGGCGCAGCGCGATCACATCACTCGCGGAATCGACCACCATGTTCCGCGACACCCGCACGCAACTTCCCGCATACGAACCGCCGGCGGTAAACGTACACACCTGCGCGTGGTTCGCGCCGAACACCGGCAGCGGGAACAGTTGCTGATAGATCTGTGAGCGATTGTCGAACTGACCATCCGTGGCTTCAAGCAGGCGTTCGTGCGCATCGAAGATCCGGATGTTGTTGCCGCCGCGCCCGACGATCGGCTTCTCGACATAACCGCCGTCGCGTAGCTCCTGCGACAGTTCAAATGCGGAATTCAGCAGGTACTGGTGATTCGGAAACAGCTGCCACAGGACCGGCAGTATCGCCTTGTTACTCGGGATCAGGGTCCACAACGGCTCGTACACCATGACGTCGGCACGCAACAGCACGTCGACGAGCCGCGGCGCATGGTCGCGATTCTGGCCGGGCTGGTAGTTGCGCAGCTTCTCTTCGTCGTCCTCGCATTCGAGGCGGATCTGATCGAGCGCGGTTTCCCATGCCCAGGTCTTCCACACCCAGCGGATGCGCAGACCGTCCGCGTCGAGCACGTTGCCGTCGGCGTCCCATTCGAGTCCGGCCACCCCATGGATGATCTTGCTCTCGATCCCGGCCTCGGCCATCGTTTCCTGCATGAACAGGGCGTGATAGGTCTCTTCCGCGTCGCGGTCCTGCATGATGTGCACGACTCCGTCGATATCGCTTCCCCGCCAGGCTTGTGCGAGCTGACCATACAGGGGGGCCCCGATGTCCCGCCCCGTGCGACAACCGAAATGCTGCGCCCACTTGCCCTGGATCTTCGCCGCCTCGAGATGACAGGACGCGGAATCACAGTTGTATTCGTACACTTTCAGGCCGCGTTCTGACAGCGAAAAATCAAAACGGCCGGTCACCATCTGGTTACGCCGGTTGTTCCAGGACTGGTGAATCTTCGGCCACAGGGCCTGCGGAATATTGAAGCGATCGAGCAGCGTGTCGTCGCGCAGAACATAATCCGTTGCGTGCATGAACAATGAATGCAGTTCGTTCGTCGCGTCTTTCAGCTCTTCGGCAGCGGTGTCGGAAACGCACAGGAACGTGCACCGGTCTTCGTCATTGCTGCTGAGCTTGTGTCCGTGCATATAGCTCACGTAGGCCGCCTCGTCGGCGTTCGCCATATTCAGCCACGTGCGTGCGGACTGGCCGTGGTCGGGCAGTTCGCGTGCGACGAGATTCAGTAAACGGCGATCGAGCGCTCTGACGGGTTCGGCGTGGCGGGTGTCGCCGGTTTGCACCACCCAGCCGAGGATCGTCGCATCACCGTAACTGCATTCGAGCCAGTACTCGCCGTCCACTGTCACGACGGCCTTGATTTCGCGCGAGTAATCGCAACCTTCACCCCAGCGCGCGTGGTCTACGTTCTGCTCGACGAGCCTGACCCCGTGCGGGGAAACCTCGGTGATGATCGCAACGTGGCCCGTCACCTCGAATTCACCGCCCTCGTCCCAGATCAGCAGGCAGCCGGGTTCCGGGTGGCGCTTCGATCCGTTGCGGAACGATTTCAGCGGTACGACGGAGTTGTCGCGCGGAACGCGCGCGCAATGCAGTTCGAAGATGTCGAATGCCATCGCGACGTCATCGAAAATATAGCCCTTGTTGATGTACAACCAGCGGCGCGCAAACTCGACGCACTGCCATTTGTACCCCATGTAGATCCCGTCGTAATAGCTGCGGTAGGCGTGCCGGTCGGGCAGGTCGTGATCGTCGGCCGAATCGTAGTCCGAGGAATAGGCGGGCACACCGCCCGGCGCAATCCCGAGCAGGGTGCCGAATTTTTCCGGAACGACGTCTTGCGAACTCATTGACAGCACTTCTCCCGCTCCGCACAGCGGGCGGATACGACTAACGCCCCACCGATTGCACGCGACTGACGGGAACCACCGGGCGGGGTCGGCGATTCCGGCGCGCATTCTCGTGCTTCCCGGCGAAATTAGCCAGCCTCGCCGGCCGCATGACGGGCCTGCCGGCGCGCGGTCATCGTCGCATCCCGGCGACCGGCGCGGCGCGTGATCGCAAACCCGGTTCCCCGACGACGTACGCTCCGCGGCCGAAACCTGTCGTCGGTTGCAGACGCCACTCTGATCGCGTTATCACGCGATGTTACTATCGCAAGCTTCCGGAATTCCGGGACGGGACAGCGGTCCTTCATCACCGCGCAATCAGGACCACGACCCGGTGTCTCCCGGGTCGGTCACAGAGTTGAAATGAACAAACGAATCACCGATATCATCGCCGAAGCGCCCCCCGGCAAGGCCACGCAAGCACTGCCACGCGCCGCGCGCGGCATTTTCCTCGACACGTATTACGCCCGGGTGCCGCCGGACGAACTCGCCGAGCGTACGCCGCGCGACCTGGCCGGCGCCGCGATCACCCATCTCGAACTGGCCGCAGCCTGGCGGCGCGGTGGCTACCGGGTGCGCGTGTTCAACCCGACCCTGAAACGCGACGGTTGGGAATCGACCCACACGATAGTCCAGGCCGTCACCGTGAACCGGCCCTACCTCGTCGACACGCTCACGATGGTGATCAACGAACTCGGGTTTGCGAACCATATCGTGATCCACCCCGTCGTCGGCGTTAACCGCGGCACCGGGCGCAGGATCACGGACATTGCGCCGGCGTCCCCGGGACGCGCCGGCTTCAACGCGGAATCGCTGATCCATATCGAGATCGATCGCGAAACGGATCCGGCGCGACTCCGCGATCTGCAGACCCGGATCGAACAGTCGCTCGAGGACGTCGCCGCGGCAGTCGAAGACTGGCCCCGCATGCTCGACCGGATCGGCAGCGCGGCCGCGGCAATCGCGGGCACGAGCGCGCTCGCGAGCGACGCCATACGCAACGAATCGGCTGCGTTCCTGCACTGGGTGCTCGCCGGCAATATGACGGTCCTCGGCGTCCGCGACCACCGCATCACCGGATCCGGAAAAGCCCGGCGCCTGCGTGCCGAACCCGACAGCGGACTCGGTATCCTGCGCGATCCCGCACGCACGGATGTTTCCATCGACACAGCGGCGACGATTGCGGCACCCGGCGCGAAACGCAACGGCGAGGAAGCCATCGTCCTGCTGAAATCGGACTCGCGCTCCACCGTCCATCGCGCGGACTATCTCGACTATATCGGGGTCAGGCAGTTCGATACGCGCGGCCGGCTCGTCGGTGAGCTGCGCATTCTCGGTCTGTACACGTCAACCGCCTACATCGAAAGCCCGCGCGCGATACCTATCGTGCGCCAGAAACTGCACGCCGTGATGCGGAACGTGAATACCGACACGCAGAGCCACGACGGCCGCGCGATCATGCATATCCTGGACACCTATCCGCGCGCCGAACTGTTCGAGGCCGGTGTCGACGACATCACGCAGACCGCGCTCGGCATCGTCAATCTGCAGGAGCGCCAGCGCGTGCGCGTATTCCTCCGGGCCGATCGGCTCGGGCGTTATTTCGCGTGCCAGATCTACGTACCGCGCGATCATTTCGACACCGGCGCGCGGCTCCGGATCCAGGAAATTCTGCAACAGGAACTGAACGGCGATCGCGTCGACTTCACCGTGAACGTTTCGGAAGAGCCGCTCGCGCGCCTGTACATGGTGGTTCACTGCGTGTCGCGCGACGCGCGCTGCGTGTCCGCCGACACGATCGAAAAGCGCATCGCCGCGGCCGTGCGGCCGTGGACCGCCGCGCTGCAGACGGCGCTGATGGATCAGCACGGCGAGGAAGCCGGGATCGATCAGTTCCGGCGCTTCGCGGAAAGCTTCCCGGCGGCCTACCGGGATGACCATCCGGCAACCGAGGCGGTCGAAGACATCCCGTTTATCGAAGCATCCGCGAACGATTCGCGGATCCGCGCGCACATCGTCGCCTCGGCGGCCGCCAAACGCGCGTTCGTGTTCAAGCTGTACAGCCCGGACCGCATCGTCGAGGTGTCGCGGGTGCTGCCGATCCTCGAGAACATGGGGGCCTCGGTGCAACTCGAACACCCCTACGAGATCACGCTCGACGACGGCCGGCGGTTGTGGATCCACGATTACGAGTGCACGCTGAAAACCGAAATCGACGCGATTCGCCCGGCGCTGCGCGACGCATTCAACGACGCCGTATCCGCGGTGTGGTACGGCGAGGTCGAAAACGATCAGCTCAACGAACTCGTACTCACGACCCGGCTGTCGGCACGGCGGATCACGATCCTGCGCGCCTATGGCAAGTATCTGCGGCAGACGAACACGCCGTACGGCCTCGACTACATCAACAGCGCAATCGCCGGTAATCCGGCGATCGCCCAACGGCTCGCGGATCTGTTCGAGGCGCGCTTCTCGCCCCAGCGAGTGGAACAGTCTTCACGCGAACAGGCCATGGCCGAACGCCTCGAATCGCTGCTCGACGACGTCGTCTCGCTCGATGAAGACCGCATCCTGCGCACGATTTACCGCATGATCCTCGCGACCGTACGCACGAACTACTATCAGTTGAACGACGATGGTGGCCCGAAACCGTATTTGTCGTTGAAGTTTCTTCCGGAACTCGTTCCGGGTCTGCCCGAGCCGAAACCCGCGTTCGAGATTTTCGTCTACTCACCTACCGTCGAAGGCGTGCATCTGCGCGGCGGCAAGGTCGCGCGCGGCGGCTTGCGCTGGTCCGACCGTCCGGAGGATTTCCGCACGGAAGTCCTCGGACTCATGAAAGCGCAGAGCGTAAAGAACGCCGTTATCGTGCCGGTCGGAGCGAAAGGCGGATTCGTCGCAAAACTGCCGGTGACCGACCGCGCCGCGCGCCAGCGCCAGGGCGTCGAATGCTATCGCACGTTCATTCGCGGCCTGCTCGATCTGACGGACAACTACCTCGACGGCGAAATCGTGCCGCCCGCCGCTACCGTGCGCCACGACGACGACGACCCTTACCTCGTCGTCGCCGCGGACAAGGGAACGGCGACGTTTTCCGATATCGCGAACGAATTGTCGGCGGAGTACGGATTCTGGCTCGGCGATGCGTTCGCATCCGGCGGCTCCGACGGTTACGACCACAAGAAAATGGGTATCACGGCCCGCGGCGCCTGGGAGTCCGTGCGTCATCACGGCGATGTCCTGGGCCTCGACGTGAGCCGCAATGAATTCACCGTCGTCGGCATCGGCGATATGTCCGGCGATGTGTTTGGCAACGGTCTGCTGTTGTCGCGCCACATCCGGCTCGTCGCGGCGTTCAACCACGAACATATCTTTATCGATCCGGACCCGGATCCGAAAACGAGTCTCGCCGAGCGCCGACGCCTGTTCCGGCTGCGCGGATCGCGCTGGACGGACTACGACACAAAGAAAATTTCCACCGGCGGCGGCATCTACCCCCGCTCGGCGAAAACCGTCGCGCTCAGTCCCGAGGCGCGCGCCGCGCTCGCTATCGACGCCGCCCAGCTCGCGCCCGATGAACTCGTCAGTGCGATCCTGCGCGCGCCGGTCGACCTGCTGTGGAACGGCGGCATCGGCACCTACGCGAAAGCGAGCACGGAACGCCACGAAGATGTCGGCGACAAATCGAATGACCGCGTACGCGTGAACGCGACGGAACTGCGCTGCCGCATGATCGGCGAGGGTGGCAACCTGGGCTTCACCCAGGCTGCACGCAGCGAGTTTGCCGCTGCCGGCGGGCTCGTGAACGCGGACTGGATCGATAACTCGGCCGGGGTTGATTGTTCCGACCACGAAGTGAACATCAAGATCCTGCTGACCCGCATCGCGACAGCGCAGGGCTTGAGCCTGCCGGAACGCAACACGCTGCTGAAAGCGATGCAGAAAGATGTCGCCGCGCGCGTGCTCGCGAACAATCGCGCCCAGGCCCGCACGATCAGCTACGACGAGATCCAGAGCCGCGCGCACATCGACTGGTATCGCTACACGATCAGCCAGCTCGAAACCGACGCCGGCATGAACCGCCGTCTCGAAATGCTGCCGCAGGACGCGGATCTGCGGCTGCGCGAGGAAACCGGCGCGGGTCTTTATCGACCGGAACTCGCGGTCCTCGTGGCGTGGGCCAAGATCGCGATCTTCCGTGAACTCATGCAATCGAATCTCGTCCACGACCCGCATCTCGACACGCTCGCGCTGCACTATTTTCCGGATGCACTCGGCGAACGTTACGCCGCGACCGTGCGTGAACACCCGTTACGTGACGAAATCGTCGCGACGAAACTCGCCGGGCAGGTCGTCGATCGCATGGGGATCACGTTCGCGAGCCGTCTGGCGGGTGAAACCGGCATTGCGATCGAATACGTCGTGCGCGCGTGGATCATCGTCAACGAGGGTCTCGGCCTCGACACGCTGTGGGACACGGTCGATCGCGCGGCGCTGGGTTTCAACGCGCGCTGCGACATCGTGTTGCAGTGCCGGCGTATCGCGAAGAACGCGACGCGCTGGCTGATCCGGAACCTGCCGGCGACCCCCGTCGGCGAAACCATCACCGCGCTGGCAACGGTGCGCGATGAGTTCGGCGCAAACCTCGAACGCCTGTTATCCGCCCGCGACGCGCAGGGCCGCGACGATCGCCACCGCCAGCTCGTCGCCGCCGGCGTGCCGCAAAAACTCGCGCACACGATGGCGGCCGCCGAATTTCTGCCGCGGGTGTTACCGCTCGCCGAAGTCGCGCGGCGCGCGAACGTGAGTTTCGACACCGCCGCGACCGGGTACGCGGATCTCGACGCCCACGTGCCGTTCTCCAGTGTCTACCGCGCGATCGACAACCTGCCGGCCGCGGACGTGTGGGCCGACCGTGCGCGGGTGGAAGCAGCCGCGCTCGCGTCCGCCCTGCACATCGAGCTCACCGAAACCACGCTCGCCAGCGGCGGCACGACGGCATGGGTCGACGCGAATGGCGCGAAAGTTACCCGGCTGGCCGAAATCAGCCACGCGCTCGAATCCACGAGCGAACCCGATCTCGCGAAAGTACTCGTGTTGCTGAACCAGATGAAAACCGCGATCCAGGCCTACTGAGATGACCCGTTACCACCGAACGACGTCCCCCCGCATGTCCCCCCGGTCACGTCCACCGGGCTCACCCGCGCGCGAGTGCTGATGCGCACGATTACGGTCCTGCTCGGTGATCCGAACCTGCCCGATGCCTCGAAACCGGGTGGCCGATTTACGGACGATGATCGGTTCCAGGTGGAAAAACTGCGCGAGGCCCTCGCGGCGATCCCGGCATACGAGTTCGTGTTCTGGAACGATCACACGACCCTGTTCGAACGCCTGCGCGACGAGCGGCCGGCTTTCGTACTGAACTTCTGCGACACCGGATTTCACAATCGCGCGCAACAGGAACTGCATATCCCCGCGCTGCTCGAGATGCTCGGGATCCCGTACAGCGGGGCGGGTCCGGTCGCACTCGGTTTGTGTTACGACAAGTCTCTCGTGCGCGCCGTGGCGGCGGCCCACGGCGTCCCCGTGCCCGCGGAGATGTTTCTGCGCGCCGGCAGCGAACTCGGGTCATTCAGCTACCCGGCGTTCGTGAAACCAAACCGGGGTGACGGCAGCGTCGGTATTACGCCGGCATCGATCGTGAGTGATGCGGTTGCCGCCCGCGCGACGATCGCGAGCCTGCGGCGTGACGATCCGGGCGCCGAACTGCTCGTGCAGGAATTCCTCAGCGGCGAGGAGTACGGGCTCGGCGTGATCGGGAATCCCGCCGACGGTCTCACGGCACTGCCGCTCATGGCGATCGATTACAGCGCGCTCGACCCGGCATTACCGCGACTGCTCGATTACAGTTCGAAAGTCGATCCGGCCTCACCGTACTGGAACGACATCCGTTATCCGGCGGCGACGCTCGATGCCGGGACCGGGGCGCGTATGCTCGAGTGGTGCACGACCCTGTTCGAACGACTGCAGTTGCGCGATTACGCGCGCTTCGACTTTCGCACGAACGCCGCCGGGCAAATCAAGCTGCTCGAAGTGAACCCGAACCCGGCATGGTGCTGGGACGGCAAACTCGCGCACATGGGCGAACTCGCGGACCTGAGTCACAGCGACGTACTCGCGCGGATCATTACCGCGGCCGAACGCCGTATTGCCGCCGGCGGCTAGTACGTCGCGGGGCCACTGTTGATAAATTACCACCCGGCATCGCTCGCCCTGTGTGCACGCACCCGGGCGTGACGTCGCTTCGCACACAGCAGCGCTCATGGGCACCCGGCGCCTCGCTTGCGCAGCGTACGGACTTCGGCTGCCCGTCTCCGGACGGTGCAACGGTTCCCTAGAGAAGATCGCGCGGGATCCGTTCGTCCCATTCGCGCCGGAACACCTCGTCGTCGCCTTCCGTGGCACGCAACCGTGCGACGACCCGGAATGCGGCCGCATCCGCGCTCACGCGGGTCATCACCTCGACCCGTACGATCCAGTCGGCACGCCGCATCATCAGTTTCTCGACGATTTCCGCGCGCGCACTCAGGGGATCGGTTTCGCCTATCGTGAATCGCCGCTCGACCGTATGGCCGAGATCCATATTGATCGCATCAACGTGCATGACGGCGCCGGAGTCGAGGTCGCCGCCTTCACTGAACAGGCGGTACGTCGTTTCATTCGTCGTCAGATCACGTTCGAAACTGCGCACGAAACGCGGCGGCCTGAGCGCGATATGGCGGGTGGCGGCGGGTGCCGCCTCGGGCTCGTCGAACGCCCGGATCCCGCAGTCGTCCGGCCGCGGTTCGCGCACCGGCAAGGCCAGCGCGCAGCCGCCGAGATCGAACGACAATACGGCGGCATGCGGCGCCGGCCACGCGAGCGGCCAATAGCTCGTCGATACGGCGAGCCGGATCGCATGGCCGGCGGGAAATCCGTGGGCGATATCGTTCAGGGTCACGGTGACGTCGTAGAACTCACCGGGCACGAGCGGCGCGGGGTGTTCATGGCTGTCGCGATGTGTCAGGTTCAGCAAGCCATAGGTCACGAGCGACGAGGTGCCGTCCGGCGCGACATCGTTAAGGCGCACGGCGACAAGCGCCACGGTGGCCGTGGCACTCACGCGTAAGCGTACGCTCGGCGCGCCGAGGATCTCGAGCGGCCCGGCGAGCGACGGGGTATCGAACGTCAGCGAACGACCGTCGTCGGCGCGCTGATCCATTGGTGTCTCGCCATCGGCACCGAAGCCGCACCAGTCGCCACCCGTACTGCCGGTTGTTTGCGGTGACTGGATCTCGACGACCTGCGGCAGGGACGGCGCTGCGTGTAACGCGCCGCCCGGGGCGAGGTACCAGGTGTGGTCCTCGATCGTCGGCGACGGCCACGTCGACTCGACGATCCAGCGACCGGCGCGGTGCTCACGGACGGGCTCGGGCGGTGCGCTGTCCTGCATCCACACGCGCAGCATCGGTTCGCTCATGATGCCGTTCGCGTGCCCTTTCAACCAGTGGTCCCACCAGCGGACGCATTCCTGCAGGTAACCGATCGCCGGTCCGGGCACACCGGAATGCGGGAACGTATGCGCCCACGGGCCGATCAGACCCTTGCGCGGCGCCTCAAGCCCCGCGAGCAGGCGCGGTACGGCATTCGAATAACCGTCGGCCCAGCCCCCGATCGCGTAGACGGCGCAGCGGATTTTCGCGAAATCCTCGCACACCGAGGCCTGGCGCCAGTAAGCATCGCGGCGCTGGTGACGGAGCCAGGTCGCGGGGAACGGGACGTCGTGTTCGAGTCGCTCCCGCCACAGCTCACGCCACGCACAACCGACGATTTCCGGATCGGGTGGCAGCGCGTTCAGCGAGAACAGGACCGTGCCCCAGATCTGGTTTTCGTTCAGCAAGCAGCCACCCATGTAATGGGCATCGTCGGCATAACGATCGTCGCTCGCGCACAGGCTCATGATCGCTTTCAGCGCCGGCGGATTATGCGCCGCGACGGCGAGCGAGTTGAAGCCGCCCCACGAGATCCCGGTCATCCCGACGTTGCCGTCGCACCACGGTTGCCGGGTGAGCCAGTCGATCACCTCGACCGCATCGAGTTGTTCCTGCGGCAGGTACTCGTCGTGCAGGATACCGCTCGAATCGCCGGAGCCGCGCAGATCAATGCGCAGCGCGCAGTAGCCGTGCCCGGCGAGATAACGGTGCATCGGTTCGTCGCGCGCGCGCATGAAGTCGCGTTTGCGGTACGGGATGTACTCGAACACGGCCGGCACCGGATGCGTCGCGGCATCGGCCGGCATCCATACGCGCGCCGCGAGACGGCAGCCGTCGCTCAGGGGGATGAACACGTTCTCGATCTCGCGAACTTCGCACGGAAAATCCTCACGTACGCGGTAATTCATGCAGCGGTGCTCATGTACCCGTGGTACGCCACGGACCGAGGTTCTGTGCCGACCAGAACGACAGCGCGATGTCGTCACGCGCGCGGAGCCCGGCCTCGAGGTCGCGACAGTTGATCACCGCGAGGCGGAAACCGCCGGGCGGCATCGCGTGGCGGGCCGCGGGAATGTCGTCGTGAAACGTGATCTGAACGCTCGTGATCGATTCGCGCGCGGCGATTTCCCTGACGAAATCCGCGGGCGGCTTTTCATACTCGATCCCGTGATGTCCGAACAATACGACGCTGTAACCCATGCGGCGATCGTCGTCGGCGTAACGCCAACGCCGCCGCGCGTATAAATCAACAACCGCCTCGAGCCACCCGGCGCCGTACAGATCCGGCCACTGATCGGCAAACCGGAGATGAACCTCGATAATCCGCCCGCCAATCGTTTCAAGATTCGCCGCGCCGCTATAGCCGCGCAGGTGCTTGCGAAACCAGTCACCGCAATACGACTCGATCCCGGGTTTGTCCTCCGCGAGCACGGTCCAGTAATCGAACACACCGTCGCCGATCGGGACCCCGACCGTGTGCCGCCACCACTGCGCCTCGCCACCGATCAGGATCACGTCTGACGAGACATGCTCGCCTTCGAGAAACTCCGTCCACATGTGACCGGCCAGCATATTGCTTTCGAGATCATCCGCGCTGCGTACGATGCGTCCACCGACGCCCATGCCGTGCAGGTTGTAAATGGGTTTACTGAATACCGGAAACGAAGCCGGCGGGACGCCGTGCGGGGCGGCGGCCATCCCCTGGGTGTCGCTGATCTGCAGCTTGTTGTAGATCCACCGGTGTTCGGGAAACATTTCATAGGCATGTTCATCGTCCGTCGGAATGACGACGTTGGCCGGGCACTCGACGGCTTCGAAATACTGCATGCGCCACGGGTCGCGCTCGATGATGGGCATAGCTTGTCCTCCGGTAGTCGACGAACCGCGCGCGGGCCGTATCGTCGGACGCTGGATAGGCGCGTCATTGCGCAAATGTCTGCGCTCGATTGTAGCCGAGTCGGCGGCCGGGGGAGCCGCAGTCAGGTGGGTGCGTCGGGTTCGTGCTCCGCCGGGTCGGCGCCCCGGGGGCCGGTGCTTGTGCTCGCCGCCATCTGCTCGGTCACCGCATTGCCAACCCGCTGCAGATGGCTGCGCACCGCGGCGTCCGCGGCGACGGGATCGCCATTGATGACGGCACGGCGGATGTCGCGATGCGAGCGGATGACGCGGCGCGAGAAATACAGCGAGCCGAACACCATCTTGATATAGAAATCGCTGCGGTCCCACAGTGCCGCGGCCATTTTGCTCGCGAGAGGTGAGCGGGCCATGGCATGAATTTCGCCGTGGAAGCGCAGGTTCAGGCGCCGGTAGGACGGATCGTGGGCAGCCGGGCCGCCGGCGCTCGCGAGCGCCGCATCGATGTCCCGGCACAGCGCGCGGAAACGAACGATATCGTCGGCGTCGCGGCGTTCGGCCGCGAGCGCGGTAACCGCGGCTTCGACCGCGGCGAACAGCACGAAGAAATCGGCGACGTCCGCGATCCCGGGCGTGACGACCCGGCAACCGACCTGCGGCACGATTGTGACGAGTTCCTCGCGTTCGAGCCGTTTCAACGCCTCCATGATGGGCACGCGGCTGCACTGCAGTTGTGCGGCGAGATCGATCACGGACAACTTGTCTCCCGGCGCGAGTGCGCCTTCGAGCAGTTCGAGCCTGATCGCCTCGTAGGCGTACTCCGCGCGCGCACTCCCGCGCAGCGCGCCGGCGGCCCCGATCGTCCGGGCAGCGCGCTTCATCGAAATCGCGCTCGAAACCGCTCCGGGTCGTGCCGGGGATGCGAATTGCGTGCAATTTTCATTGTTGCTAGCATACTAATATATTAGTTTCAGCGATCGCGTAACACAAGCAGCGGTACGTTCCGCGGTATTGACGCGCAACACACGGGAGGACCGGCCATGGCGGTCAGGACAGGTGAACAATTTATCGCGGGTCTGCGCGACGGTCGTGATGTCTGGTACGACGGCAAGCAGGTCGAGGATGTAACCCGTTTCAGCGAGTTCGAACCCTCGATCGCAGCGCTCGCGCGCGGCTACGATCTGCAGCACGATCCGGCGCACCACGACGTCCTGACCTGCGCATCACCCGAGTTCGGCGAGCGCATCGCCCGCGCATTCGAAATACCACGGACGATGGAACAACTGCGCCTGAAACGCGAGAGTTTCATCACCGCTGCAACGCCGACGTGCGGCATGCTGGGCCGCGGACCGGACTTTCTCAATGCGATGATCATGGCGCTCGGGGTGAAGCCGGATTTTTTCGCCGAATGTTCGCCGCAATGCGCCGAGGCCGTCACCGGATACTACGAGTACGTCGCCCGTAACGATCTGTACCTGACCCACGCGCTGCTCGACCCGCAACTCGACAAGGGCAAACTGCGCCACGAGCAATCCGATCCCGGTACCCCCCTGCGGGTCGTCGACCGCAATAGCGACGGCCTCGTCGTGCACGGCATCAAGCGCATCGCGACGGCAGCACCGTATGCCGACGAAATACTCGTGTGGCCGTTTCCGCCGACGTTCCGTCCCGGCGAGGAAGACTATGCGAACGTATTCGCAATTCCGATGAACACGAAGGGATTGAAAACCCTGTGCCGACGCTCGTTCGCGAGTCACGGTCCGCGCGAGGATTTTCCGCTGTCGGCGCAGTTCGACGAAATGGATGCAACCGTCGTGTTCGACCATGTGCTCGTGCCCTGGGATCGCGTTTTCCTGCACGGCGACATCGCGCTGCTGAATCGCCTGTACAAGGAATCGCGGATGCGCGAAATCACCGCTCACCAGACGAACGCGCGACTCGAAGTGAAACTCGGTTTCATCTATGCGCTGCTCGTGGAACTCGCGCGCGCGGCAGGGCTCGACCAGCATCCCGGCACGATGGAGATGCTCGGCGAAGCCGCGGTCAGAGTCGAAGTGATCCGCAGCACGACGCGCTCGGCCGAGCTGCAGGCAACGGTCGATGCGGACAACGGCGTACTCTACCCGGACCTGCCGGCGTTGCAGGCCGGCCGCGCGCTTGGCCCGATCTATTATCCCGAGATGATCAACATGATCCGGAAAATCAGCGGCGGCGGGTTGATTCAATTACCGGTGAGCCTCGCCGAGTTCGACTCGCCGATCGGTGAGGCGCTCGAAAAATCGCTCGCGGGCGCCGGGATTTCCGGGCGCGACAAATCGGCGTTGATGAAACTCGCGTGGGATTTATGCGGCAGCGAATTCGGCGCGCGCCACGAACTGTACGAAATGAATTACGCCGGCGAACGCAGCGCGCTGCTCGCGGGCATCCAGCGCGAGTATTCCCGTGCCGGGCATTATCGCGATCATCTGACGGCCTTCATGGAGGGCTTATGAGTCATCACGAAAGCTTCTGGTCCGACCTGCGAGCCGGCACGTTTGCGCAGGGCTACCTCGACGCGGACGGCATTCGCACGCGTTATCTGCACGCGGGCAGCGCGGAACTACCCCCGTTGCTGTTGCTGCACGGGGTCGGCGGTCATGCGGAAACGTACACCCGGAACCTGCTCGAACACGGCGAACATTTCAACACGTACGCTATCGACATGGTCGGTCATGGTTTCAGCGCGAAACCCGACTATGATTATGAAGTCGACGTCTACGTCGAGCACGTCCGCGCGGTGATCGATGCGCTTGGTTTTGACCGCATCTTCCTCTCCGGGGAGTCGCTTGGTGGCTGGGTAACGGCGCGCTTTGCACTGAAATATCCCGAGCGCCTGGAACGGATCGTGCTGAACACGTGCGGCGGCGCGACCCTGAACCCCGACGTTATGCAACGGATCAAGACGCTGACGATGGCGGCCGTGAACGAACCGGACCGGGATACGGTGAAAGCCAGGCTCGAATGGCTCATGGCCGATCCGGCGAGCGTCACGGACGACCTCATCGCGTGCCGCCAGGCGATCTACCGGCAACCCGACATGCCGGGGGCGATGGCCCGGATCATGTGTTTGCAGGAAACGGAGATCCGGCGTCGCAACAACCTGAGCGACGACGAATGGGCGGCGATAACAGCGGAGACACTCGTGTTGTGGACCGACAAGGATCCAACGGCCGCCGCGAACGTCGGCGAGAAGATTGCGCGATTGATCCCGAACGCGCGCTTCGCCCTGATGAAAAATTGCGGCCACTGGCCGCAGTTCGAGGATCCGTCGACGTTCAACACGCTGCACCTGAATTTCCTGCTCGGGCGCGAGTGAAGCGGCCATGAGCGTCACCGCGCTGTGCGCCTCGCACACCCCGCTGAGAGACTACTGCTCGCCGGGCGCGGCGATCGAACAGGAACTCGCGGCGGTTTTCACCGAGCTGCGCGAGTGGACCCGGGCGTGTGCGCCGGATCTGCTCGTCGTGATCGGGCCGGACCATTTCAACGGCTTTTTCTATCGCCTCATGCCGGGCTTCTGTGTCGGCGCACGCGCGCGCGGGGTCGGCGACTGGCAAACCCGGCGCGGTCCGCTGCCTACGGAACCGGCGCTCGCGGAACACTGCGTGCAGGCCTTGCAGCGCGGCGGCAGCGACCCGGCGCTGTCGTTCGACATGGTCGTCGATCACGGTTGTACCCAGATCATCGAACAGTTGTTCGACTGGTCCTCATGCCCGCCGGTGCTGCCGGTTTTTATCAACTGCGCGGCGCCGCCCTTGCCGCCATTACCCCGCGTGGATGCGTTCGGCACCGCGCTCGGCCACTTCCTCGCCGGACTCGACCGCCAGGTCCTCGTCATCGGTTCCGGCGGCCTGTCGCACGACCCGCCGATACCCGTGCTCCACGACGCACCGCCCGCGGTGCGCGAACGCTTGATTCAGGGCGGTGATCTGAGCGTCGCGGCGCGCAATGAACGCCAGCAGCGCGTGCTTGATGATGCCCGCCGGCAAAGCGCCGGCACGAGTGACCGCACCCCGTTGAACCCGGACTGGGACGAGCGCTTTCTGGCCGATCTGATCGCGGATCAACGCCCGCGCCTGCTCGGTCTCGACGACGCCGCGATTTCGGCCGAGGCGGGCGCCGGCGGGCACGAAATCCGCACCTGGGTCGCCGCAGCGGCATGCGCGCGGGCGGCGCAGGCGACGGATGCGAAAGTCCACTACTACCGTGCGATCCCCGAATGGGTGGCCGGCTACGGGATCGCGACGTTTCGGTGAGCAAAAAAAAGCCCTCGGTCGGGCGAGGGCATAATAGTCGGGTAACAGATTTCACCGCGGGACCGTGGGGGGAACCAGGACAGGTTGCGACGAAATCTGCAATGCATGTTGCCGCCGGAATATGACAGCGGCATAACGGGACCGTGACCCCTGCGTGACGCGTGCTACGCTAGCGCGGTGCCCCGCAGGCTTGTCTGCAGATCCGCCCGGGCGTCGCGCGCCCGCCGGGCGCCCCGCCAGCGCTGCGCGAAGTCCGCGACGGCGGAACGCGGTGGATCGCCAGCCCGCCTGACGACACGACACCGCTATCGAACCACCAGTGAAGAGAGGCAACTATGAGCGCAAGCGGACCACTCGTCGGATACAAAATCATCGAACTCGCGGGCATCGGACCAAACCCGATGTGCGCAATGTTGCTCGCGGACATGGGCGCGGAAGTCATCCGCGTAGACCGGCTCGTCGATGCCGGACTCGGGATTGCGCTCGATCCGAAGTATCGCCTGCTCGATCGCTCGCGGCGGTCGATCGCGGTCGACCTGAAAAGCCCGGCCGGGGTGGACCTCGTGATGCAGCTCGTCGCGCAGTCCGATGCGCTCATCGAGGGGTTTCGCGCCGGCGTGACGGAACGTCTCGGTCTCGGACCGGAGGATTGCCTCGCGCGCAATCCGAAGCTCGTCTACGGCCGCATCACGGGCTGGGGGCAGGACGGGCCGCTCGCGAAAGTGGCGGGCCACGACATCAATTACATTTCACTCGCCGGCGCCGCACACGCGATCGGGCCCGGCGATGCGCCACCACCACCGCCACTGAACCTCGTCGGCGATTTCGGTGGTGGCGGTGCCTATCTCGCGATCGGTGTCCTTGCCGCGCTGCTCGAGGCGCAAAAGTCCGGACAAGGCCAGGTCGTCGACGCGGCCATGGTCGACGGGGTCGCCTCGCTGATGACCGCCATCTACGGCATGTACGCATCCGGTGTCGTCACGAACGATCGCGGGACGAATATCCTCGACGGTGGCGCGCATTTCTACGACGCCTATGAAACCGCCGATGGCCGCTATATCTCGATCGCCTCGATCGAATCGAAGTTCTATGCCGAATTGCTCGAACTCACGGGATTCGCGGATCCGGATCACGCGGCGCATCGCGACAAAGCGGCGTGGCCGGACATGAGCACAAAAATGGCCGCGATGATCAAAACGAAAACACGCGACGAATGGTGCAGCATTCTCGAAGGGACCGATGTGTGTTTCGCGCCGGTGCTCGATCTCGAAGAAGCACCGCAACATCCGCACAATGTCGCGCGCAGCACGTTCGTCGAGGTCGACGGGGTCACGCAACCCGCACCGGCGCCGCGCTTCAGCCGTACGCCATCGAAGATTCAAAAAGGCGCGAGCGCGGCCGGCGCGGATACCGAGGCGGTACTCGCGGACTGGGGCTTCGACGCGGCGCAAATCGCGAGCTGGAAAAGCGCCGGCGTGATCGCCTGATTGACGAACGGCGCCCCGGGTCGCGAACGGGCCCGGCGGCGCGAAAAATATTCAAGGTGGCTTCTAAAACGGGCGCCGTTAGACAACGTCGATCTATCGCCCGAATTATTCGCGAATCACGCTGCACGGTTGCGCGAATCGACTATGCTTAATGTTAAGCGCTTCATTCGGTGACGACCGTTTGAAACGGGAACGCGTAAAGCCGATGGGACGGAGCGACGTCGCCCCGCCCCGGACTGGCAAAAAATTGACTGCCGGAATACATGGCACGTCGCCGCTCATGGCCGCCAGGTGACGATCATCGCCTTTACGCACGCGCTGGTACAAGCAGGATCGAACAAACCCCGCCTTCGCGGGGTTTGTTTTTTTTTGCGCACGGCATTGCGCGTAGTCCCGGCGCTCGCGCGTCTGTCTGCCGCCTCCCGCCGGCGCATGTCCTCGCGCAGTGCATGCCTTCGTACAGCCGCACCGGCCTCGCCGGCCGACGTTCCCGCTGGTTTCAGTGTTGTCGCACCGTTGACCGTTCGCTTCAGTTGTGTCAGATCAAGTCTCGGGAAACCCGCTTCGTCCACACTGCAATGGCAGGGCGGTCCGCGATGACCCGCGCGGGGGATCACACAGCACAGGCAGGCATCGGCATGGAAACACCACCAGAGACACAGCACGCCACGGTCGATCGTGACGAACCGCCGGCACCGTTCACGCTGCCCGGGATCCGGGCGCTCGATACGGCCGCGCCATTGCGCTGGGTTGGCGCGGGATTCCGCGATTTCCTCGCCATGCCGTCGGCGAGCCTGTTCTACGGCGCGACGCTCGCGTTGATGGGTTATCTGCTGACGAACTTCTACGGCGGCGCGCTCGGCATCGCGTTCACCACCGGGTTCCTGCTCGTCGGGCCGTTCCTCGCGATCGGCCTGTACGACCTGTCGCGGCAGCGCGCGGCCGGCCGGCACCCGCAACTCGCGAAGAGTTTGACGGCATGGCATGGCAATCTGCCCGCGATCGGTTTCTATGCCGCGATCCTGATGCTGTCGCTCGCGGTCTGGGCGCGCGTGTCCGTCGTCATCATTGCGCTGTTTTTCCCCGACGGGGTCGAATCGTTCCCGGCCCTGCTCGCGGCGCTGCGCGACTCGACGGATACGTGGGTATTTTTTCTCATCTACACGCTCGTCGGCGCCGGTCTCGCCATGTTTACGTTCGCGACTTCGGCCGTGGCGCTGCCGATGCTGCTCGACCGTAAGGAGATGGACGCGATCAGCGCGATGATCGTCAGTTTCAATACGATCCGGGTCAATACACTGCCGATGGTCGGCTGGGCGGCGATCATCGTCGCGCTGACGGCGGCCGGATTCATCGCGTGGTTCGTCGGCCTCGTCATCGTTCTGCCGATCATCGGCCACGGGACCTGGCACGCGTACCGCGAATGCGTCGAGCGCTGATGCGACCGGGTTTCAGCGACCGCGACGCAGTTCCGCTTCCGTAAACAGGTTTGGATTCAGCGCCGGATCGATCTCGACCTTATCGACGACGAGTTCCGTACGCGCCGATTTGTCGACTTCGGTGAACACGAGCGCATGCGGGATCCAGCGTCCCGCCACCTCGCGTACGGATTGCGGGTCGACGATGAGTTCCTTCAGCAGCACCTCACCACCGCCAAAGAAGCGCGACCGCACGACGATACACCACGCCTGGTCGATCAGCGTGACAATCCGCGAGTAGCGTGATTCGGGATGCTGCGGCACCATCTCGATCGCGTAGGCCGGACGCTCGTTGACGATTTCGTCGCCAAGCCGGGTAACGGAACGCTGATGCAGCATGCCCTGCAGTTGCACGAAATCGTCGTAGGCGAAGTTAGTCCCGAACATCGACCCGGACAGCGCCGCGCCCGACAGGCGGCGCACGACCCGCAGTTCCGGCAGGTAGACCGTGACATCCTGGCGCAGCGTATTGTCGGCCATTTCTTCGGCGAGCAGGGCGAGTCCGACGTTGTGCGGCGGCGCGGTCAGGCGAATGAGCAGTCGCGACCCGCCGTCGTCGAAACGTCGCCAGTACAAATCGGCGGCCGAATTGCTGAGCAGTTCGTCCTGCGCGTACGTGTCAAAACGGATTTTCTGTCGCAGACCCTGTTCAGGCAGCGTCCGGGCGAGGCAATCGCGCACGACGGGATCGTCGATGTCGAGTCCCGGGTAATTCGCGTGCGCAGCGCTACCAACGAGCAGACTCAAGCCTGCAAGCAATCGAACGCACCGGCGTCCCAGGTATGACATGTGCGAAAGCCTCCCGCGCGGGTTCCGTGGCGCAAGTCTAGTTCAAGGCAGCGACGGTCCCAAGCACGGTTGCGGGATATGCCTCAGCCATGCGGATCGACCGCATTCGACTCGTACGCGAGATCGGGTTCACCCGCGCCCGCAAGCAGCTGCGCGCGCGCCGCATCGCGTAATGCCACGGCAGCGGGCCAGGGCGCGAGCGTAGCGTCGACCCGCAGCGGCGACCCTGCCGTTACGCTGACCTGCCCGCGGCGGATGAACCAGGAGCCTGCGCGGAGCATCGAACGCGTGCCATGGATCGCGACGGGCACGACGACGGCGCCGGTCGCCACCGCGCTCGTGAACGCCCCCATGTGGAACGGCAACAGTCCCGGCATGCGCTTGAACGTGCCTTCGGGAAACACGAGCAACGGACGCCCCGTGGCATCTGCTTGCGCGTGCATTTGCGCGATCCCGCGTGCGTCATCGAAGCGCTCGACGAAGCGCACTCCGAGTCGCCGCAACGGCAGGCGCAGGTACCACGGCCGCTCGAGTTCCGCTTTGACCACGAATTCCGTCGCTTGCGGCAGCAGCGCGAACAGGAGCGGACCATCGAGATAGCTTTGATGATTCGCCACGTAGACGACCGCGCGATCGCCCGCCGCGAAATCGCCGCGGCGCGTGACCCTGGTGCGTGTCGACCACACGAGTGCGCGGGCGAATGCGCGCACGATCCGCCAGCAGAGCTGGCGCGGTAACGGCACCATCGCCGTGAACCAGGCGCCGGTGCCGAACACGAGCAGACACGACCATGCCCAGGCCGCGTACGCGAGCTCCGCCGCGCTGCGCAGCCCCCGGCGCAATTGCGGCACGACCCCGCGCAGTCCGAGTCGGGCGATCTGCAACCACACGGCCGTTTCACCATCGCCGAGCCGACCCGCGAGGTACAACTCAGCCGTCGCCGCGCGACGGATCTTGCCGCTCGAGGTTTTCAGTACGGTATTCGGCGGCACGAGCAGCGTGTCGTCCGGCGGGCCGGCGATGACGTCGACCGCGAGCGCATTGATCGCCGCGCGCAGGGTCGCGAGTTGTTCCGGACGTCGCCGCCGGGTTTCGGCGACGATGACGAGCCGCTCCGTACCGGTGTCCGGATCGGGGGTGCCGAACACGGCGACACAGCCGTTGCGAATGCCGTCGAGTTCACCGACGGCATGTTCGAGTTCCGCCGGGGTGATGTTGCGCCCGGCGCGGATGATCAAATCCTTGCTGCGCCCGGTGACGAACAATTCACCGCCGGCGATGTAGGCGAGGTCGCCGGTTTCGAGCCAGCCGTCACGGATCAGCTCGGCGGTTTTCAGCGCATTGCGATAGTAGCCGGCCGTCGCCGACGGCCCGCGAAACTGCAGGCGACCCTGGACACGTTCCGGCAATTCGCGGCCGGCCGCATCGACGACCCGGATTTCATGCCGCGGCAGGGGCATGCCGCAGCCGACGACGTCGAGCGCGGGCGCGTCGCGCTCCGGTGCGAGTTCGCGCGCGACCCCGTCGCGTGCCAGCGCCTCGCGATCGATGCGATCGATGCGCGGGCCGCGGCCGGGCGGCGGAAACGTGAGGCCGACGGAGCACTCGGCGAGCCCGTACACCGGCATCATCGCGTGCGGATCGAAGCCGTAACGCGCAAAGCGTTCGCTGAACGCCGTCAGCGTCGCCGCGTTGACCGCCTCGGCTCCGTTCGCGACGAGTCGCCAGCTGCTGAGGTCGAGCCCTTCGAGCGCCTTGTCATCGATCCGCCGGACACACAGATCGAACGCGAAGTTCGGCGCCGCCGACAGCGTGCCGTGGTAGCGGTGCACGGCCCACAGCCAGCGTTCGGGGCGACTGAGGAAGCTGAGCGGCGGCATGATCACGAGTTTCAGCGCGTGGTACAGGCTGCCGAGCCACGCCCCGATCAGGCCCATGTCGTGGTACAGCGGCAACCAGCTCACGAACACATCGCTCGAGGTCGCGCGCATCGCCGCGCCGTCGCCGCGAACATTCGCGAGCAGGTTCGCGTGCGTCAGCACCACCCCTTTCGGATCACCCGTACTGCCGGACGTATATTGCAGAAAACCGGTATCGCTGCCGCTGCGCATGGCGATCTCCACCGCACGCTCACGCGCGCGCAGTTCATCGACGCTGAACACGTGCCGCAGCGAATCGACCTGCGAGGTGAGCAGGCGGGCGACGGGTTTCGCCTCGGCGACGGTCACGAGCATGGCCGCGCGACAGTTTGTCAGGATCGCGCTTTGTCGCTGCAGGTGATCCTCGAGTTGCGTGCGGCGCACCGGCGGATAAATCGGCACGGGCACGGCGCCGGCGAGGATGACGGCGAAGAACGCGAAGAAATACTCGCGCCCCGTCGGCAGCATCAACGCGACCGCTTCGCCCGGTGCGAGGCCGGCGTGCTGCAACGCGCCGGCGATGTTCGACGCCTCGTCCCACAGGCGACGGTAGGTAATAATCTCGCCGTCCGTGTAGTCGTCGAACAACTGAATATGCGCGCGCTCGCCGTGGGCATCGACATGCCAGCGCAGCACGTCCGTCAGGGTCGCGGCATCCGCCGGCGCGGGATCGGCGTGGGTCGCGGTGACCGTGATCGACTCGACGGCGCGCAGATCGCGGCTCGCGCCACTCGACTTCAGCACCGCCCGCAGGACATCGCGCGGGGTCTCGGCGGACGCGAGGACACGTTCACCGAGATCGACCGCGAACGCCGTTTCGATGCGCGCAATCATCTCCACCCGGCCGAGGCTGTCGAGTCCCAGATCGCGATCGAACGTATCGTCGAGTCGGGGCGCGCGCCGGGTTACGTCATGCGGATGCAACTCGTGCATGACGGCGGCGACGAGATCGAGCAGCGCCGTCGCCGCGGCGCCGGGATCCGTCGTCGCGTATTTACCGGCCGCGGAATCGCTCGTCATCGCGCGCACCGGCCGTCGCGTTCACGGCGGGGGTTCACTGCCGGCGGCAACAACCGCACGCTCAGCACCGCAACGGGCGCACACGCGCCGCACCCGCCGTACCGCCCAGCCCGTCGCCACGATCATCACGAGCACGCCAAACGGATACGTGCGCTGGAACAGAAACCCGATCGGGATCGCCCACAAACCGACGCACAGGAACAACGGGCCGAGCCTCGTCCAGCGCGTGCGGGTAGTCTCGCCACAGCGGGGACAAAACGGCACGGACCCGGTACGGCGCGCGGCCGCTCAGCCCGCACGTCCCGGCGGTACGAGGCGCAACAGCTGGCCGTTCGGGGAATCCGTGACGAGGTAAAGGAAGCCGTCCGGGCCCTCGATCACGTCGCGGACCCGGCCGACGTTGTGCAGCATGCGCTGTTCGCCGACGATCGCCTCGCCCTCGACGTCGAGCCGCACGAGCAAGCCGAACTTGAGCGACCCCACGAACAGGTCGCCGCGCCATTGCCCGAACCGCTCGCCGGTGTAGAACGTCATGCCGGACGGCGCGATCGACGGCACCCATTTGTAGATCGGTTGCGCCATGCCGTCCTTGTGCGTGCCTTCACCGATTTGCGTGCCGGTGCCGTAATTGCGTCCGTAAGTGATCACGGGCCAGCCGTAATTGACCCCGGCGCGCATGATATTCACCTCGTCGCCACCCTGCGGGCCGTGCTCGTGGGTCCACACCTCGCGGGTCTGCGGGTGCACGACGATGCCCTGCATGTTGCGGTTACCGAGCGTATAGATCCCCGGCGCCGCGGCGGGATTGTCGTTGAACGGATTGTCCGCGGGGATCGTGCCGTCGTCGTGCAGGCGGATCAGCGAACCGGAATGCAGGTTCAGATCCTGCGCGTCGTCGTCGCGACCGCGATCGCCGAGCGTGATGAACAGGTAACCCGCATCGTCGAACAGCAGGCGCCCGCCGAAATGCCGGCCGCCACGCACCTTCGGCCGCGCACGGAATATCGTCTCGACCTGCTCGAGGCGCGCGCCATCGAAGCGTCCGCGCAGCACTTCCGTCGAATGCGCGCCGCCTTCGGCGCCGGCATAAGCGAGGTAGATGAGGCGGTTGTCGGCAAACCGCGGGTGCAGGGCGATACCGAGCAGGCCACCCTGGCGTACTTCCCGGATCGGTGGTAAACCCGCGATCGGTTCGGCGACGAGCGCGCCGTCGCGGAACACGCGCAGATTGCCCTGGCGCTCGGTGATCAGCAAATCACCATTCGGCAGAAACGCGAGGCCCCACGGATTCTTCAGACCGCCGTCGACGAGCATCTCGACTTCGAATTCAGGCGACGCGGCCGTCGCCGTGGCCGGGAACAAGGCACCGGCCAGCAACAGGATCATCAGTATGCGCATCTCAAAGTGCCTCCTTTGCGTTGCGGTCAGTGGCGGCTGACCGCTCAGTTCATGCGGATCCCGCCGCACACGTTAATCGATTGACCCGTGATCTCGGCGGCGGCGTCGGACGCGAGAAACACGGCCGTATGCCCGATGTCCGCCGGCGTTTGCGGCTTGCCGAACGGGATCATCTGCTTGACCACCGCGTCGTAAACCGCCTCCGGTCCGGCATCGGCGAACGCGGGATTCGAGCGGTTCAGGTACGTCGCGAGGCGTTCCCACATCGGCGTCCAGATGATCCCGGGGCAAATACAGTTTGCATTTACATGATACGGCGCGAGTTGCAGCGCCATCGATTGCGTCAGCGAAATCACGCCGGCCTTGGACGCCGCATACGCCGGCAGAAATTCGACGCCCTGGCGTCCGGCGACCGAGGCGATATTGATTATCCGGCCGCGCCGCTCGGACTTGAAGTACGGGATCGCCGCGGCGCAGGACAGGTACACCCCTTTCAGGTTCACCGCCATGACGAGATCCCAGTCCGTCTCGAGGATGTTTTCGAGCAGCGGTGGCGTGTCGGGGTTTTCGCTCGGCAGTCCGTCGACCCCGGCATTGCACACGAGCGTATCGAGACGGCCTTCCGTGGCGAGCGTGTCCTCGACCATGCGCCGGCAGTCCCCGGCGCTGCGCACGTCCGCCTGGCTCGCCCGCGCGGCGAAACCGAGCTCGCGCAGCTCGCCGGCGACTTTTTCCGCCTGCGCGAGATTCCAGTCGCAAATGACGAGACGTGCGCCGGCTTCAGCGAGACAGGCGCTGATCCCGGCACCGAGTCCGCCGCCACCGCCTGTGACTATCGCCACTGTGTCGTGCAATTGCATGTTGTTGCCAGCCTCGCTCGTGGGGTCGCGATCAGTGTACCCCGAACGTCACCGCGGCCCGATGACCGCGTGTGGACACCCACCTGAGGGTGTGGAACCATCGATCGTCATGAGCGGTTCAAACGAACACGCCGCGGCGCTCGCGGTAGCCGAGTTGCATCACGCCTGGTTCACCGGGCTCGTGCTCGCACTCGTCGCCCATCGCGGCGCGGCGGTCGCCGAGGAATTCGTGTTCCGCCTGTTTCGCCACCAGCATACGCAGCGCTTCCTGCCCGGGCTCGTCAAACTCGGCCTCGATCGATTGCCACACGCCGTCGCCGCCGCGCGCTACCACTATTTCTCGAACCAGCTCGGCGGGGTCGCCGTCGAATACCTCGAAGTCGATGCCCGCAAGGCCTGGGTGCGCTATCCGCCGCCGCGCTGGATCTGGAGCGGCACCGCGATCTGCGCGATCCCGAGCGGGGTCAATCGCGCGATGTTACGCGGCTGGCATGCGCACAACGGGGTGACGCTCGGCAATCCCCGCCTCGGCTTCGTGTGCACGGGGACCACGGTCGACGGGAACCCCGGGCTCGAGGGTTACTACCGTGAGTACGACCACGCGCTGGAACCCGCGGAGCGGCTGCGCTTCGTCACCGACGAACGTTGCCCGCCGATCGACCGCACGTCGATGCCGCAACTCGAACAGCGCTCGTGGCCGGCCTTGCGCCAGGCGAAGGCGTACCGGAACTACGCCATGGAGTACGTGCGCAACGCCCTGCCGCTGCTGCTCGACTTGCTCGGCAGCGAGGATGCACGCGATGTCGGCTGTCGCGCCGGCCGTCTCGTCGGCATGCAATGCTATGCGGACATCGCCGGCCAACTCGGGGTTCGCGACGACGATCCGGCGGCGTTCGCGGGCTTGCTCGCCGATTTGTTCACGGCGGCCGGCGATGACGTTGTCCGTGAGGGCAATACGGTGGTCCGCGCGGCACCGCGCCTGTTCGCTGACAGCGCGCTAACGCCGGCACTGCGGGAACTGTCGCGGGCGCCTTACGCGGGCCTGCTCGCGGCCCATAACCGTTTTCTCGTGCTCGAGGAACGCCCGCCCTCACGGTTTTCGATCACGGCGGCCCGCTGAAGCCTCACGGCCGCGTCACTTTACTCGCCCCGGTGCTTGTACCGACAATGACGTCCGGATTCCACTGCACGAAGGGGACGTTTCCATGACGCAAAGCCTGTTCGACCTGAGCGGCAAAACGGCACTGATCACCGGCTCGAGCAAGGGTATCGGCCGGGCCATCGCGCACGAACTCGCGCGCGAAGGCGCCGATGTCGTGATCTCGAGCCGCAAGGCCGACGTGTGCCAGGCCGTCGCCGACGACATCAACGCCGACCTCGGCGACGCCGGCGGTCGTGCGATCGTCGTGCCGGCAAACATCAGCCACAAGGAAGAACTCGAACACCTCGTCGCCGAGACCCGCGCGGCACTCGGCAAGATCGATATCCTCGTGTGCAATGCGGCGGTAAACCCGTACTACGGCCCGATGAAGGACATGCCGGATTCCGCGTTCGAGAAAATTCTCGGCGTGAACATCATGTCGAACCACTGGCTCATTCACCTGGTCCTGCCGGAAATGGTCGCCCGTCGCGATGGCGCGATCATCATCGTTTCGTCCATCGGCGGATTGCGCGGCCACCCCACGCTCGGCGGCTATTGCATTTCGAAAGCCGCGGATTTGCAGCTCGTGCGCAATCTCGCGGTGGAGTACGGCCCGGACAACATCCGGGTCAATGCCATTTCGCCCGGGCTCGTGCGCACGGATTTCGCGCGCGCGCTGTGGGAAAACCCCGAGTACCTCGCGAACCGCACGCAGGGCGACCCGTTGCGGCGGATCGGCGAACCACGGGAAATTGCCGGGGCGGCGGTCTACCTCGCCTCGGCGGCCGGCTCGTTCACGACCGGGCAAAACATCGTCATCGACGGCGGCGCGACGATCGGATGAGCCCAATGCCAACCCGTCCCTCGTTTTCACCCGCCCGGCCCGCGTATAATGGGCGGCCCAGTCTACCGCCAGGAAAACGAGGAACATCGTGAGCACATTCGACGAACAAGCCCAGAAAATCAGAACCGGCCAGGGATTTATCGCAGCACTCGACCAGAGCGGCGGGAGCACACCGAAGGCGCTCGCGATCTACGGGATCACCGACGATGCGTGGTCGAACGACGAGGAAATGTTCACCGTCGTGCACGCGATGCGCACCCGTATCATCACGAGCCCGAGTTTTTCCGGCGACAAAATCCTCGCCGCGATCCTGTTCGAGAACACGATGGACCGCGACATCGAAGGACGGCCAACCGCGGATTACCTGTGGAACGTGAAGAACATCGTGCCGATCCTGAAAGTCGACAAGGGACTTGCGGACGAAAAAGACGGCGTGCAGCTGATGAAGCCGAACCCGGGACTCGATGCGCTGCTCGCGAAAGCAAAATCGAAAGGCATCTTCGGCACGAAAATGCGCTCGGTCATCAAGCACGCGAATGCGCAAGGGGTCGCCGCTATCGTGGTCCAGCAGTTCGAAGTGGGCCGGCAGATTATCGCCGCCGGTCTCGTCCCGATCATCGAGCCGGAAGTGGATATTCACTGCCCGGAAAAGGCCGCGGCCGAAGAATTGCTCAAAAAGGCGCTGCTCGAGGAATTGAACTCGCTGGGCTCGGACCAGCTCGTCATGCTGAAACTGACGTTGCCGGAAACGGACAATTTCTACGCCGAATGCGTGTCACACCCGAACGTGCTGAAAGTCGTGGCGCTGTCGGGCGGCTACAGCCGCGAAGAAGCGAATACCCGCCTTGCGCGCAACCACGGGGTCGTCGCGAGCTTTTCCCGCGCGCTCGTCGAAGGCCTCAGCGCGCAACAATCCGATGCGGAATTCGACGCCACACTCGGCGCCTCGATCGACAGCATCCGGGCCGCGTCCATCACCTGAGCAAAACCCGCGGGTGCCTTCGTCACCGGGCGAATGGACATCGCGGGATCAGGCTCTTATTCTGGCCGCAGGCGTATGACGCGCCGGCTGATTATACGTTCGGAGCTTGCGACTATGCCTGTCCTCAGAGCCTTGCGAAATTACCTGATTGCCGGTGGCTTCGCGCTCAGCTTCGTGCCGGGTGCGAACGCCGCGGAAATCCCCGGGGTGGACGATCCTGTTGTTCAGGCCTGCATCGACAAAACCGCCGCATCCCGTTCCGTCACGCAGCACATCACGCTGCGTTCGTTCGATGATTCCGGACTCATCGAGGAATCCATCGCCGATATCTACCTGCAGCGGTCGGCCGAAAACAAATCCCGCGCGGTGATCCGGCTGAGCGGCCCGCCGAGTCGCAAGGGCCTTGCCGTGCTCATGCTCGAAAGCGACAAGCTCGACCCGACGATGTACCTGTACGTGCCGGATTTGCGCCGGACCCGCAAGGTGACCGGCAAGCAGCTCGCCGCTTCGATGATGGGCACGGATTTCAGTTACGAGGAGTTCTCGCATTTCCAGCGCTCCGCGGCCGAGAGCAAGACCCAACGCATCGACGACCGGACTTTCGACGGCGTTGCCACCTACGTGCTGGAAACAACCCCCGCCGGCGCGGACTCACCCTACCGCCGTATCCTCACGTATATCGACCAGCAACGCTGCGTACCGCTGAAGACGGAGTTCCTGAGCCCGGACGATACCGTCATGAAAGAACTCATCGCCACGCCGGACTCAATCAGGGCCGTTGGCGAGGTGCATATCCCGCATCAGGTCATCATGTACGACCGGGTGAAGAACACGCGCACCGAGCTCGGCATCGAGGACCTCGTCCTCGACGCGAAAATCAACGACACGATCTTCAGCCCGAAGCGGCTGGGGATGGCCCCCTAGAGTTCGCGCCAACCTGTTGCTCGCGAGATTCCTCGACGCCGTCGTTGACCACCCCGTCGTGGTTGTCGTCGTCGCGCTCGCGATTACCGCGCTCGCGTTCAACGAGACGATCGATCTCGAACACGGGCGGGTCAACGTGGCGGTCGATTCCTCGATCGAGAACCTGCTGCCGGCCGAAGGCAAGGCGCTGCAGGTCTACACGATGGTGCGGGACAAATTCATCGGCGACGATGTCCTCATCGTCGTGTGGATCACGGACGATTTGTTCACCCCGAAGCGCCTCGCCGCGCTGAAGGACATGACCCGCGAAATCGGCGCCGTCGACGGGGTCACGGCGGTCGACAGCCTCGCGTCCGCAACGTACGTGCGGGCGGAAGAAGACTTCACGGAAGTCGGCCCGTTCCTCGAGACGCTGCCGGCGGACATGGCGGCGGCGCAAAATCTGAAGCGTGATGCACTGGCGAATCCACTGTACCGCGGCACGCTCGTGTCCGCCGACGGCCGTGGCGCCGTGCTCGCCGTCCATTTCGACCCGAGCCTGAACACCGATGCACTCGGCGGGCGGGTCGATCGGATCGCGGCCATCGCGGAATCCGCGGCGATCGACGGCCGGCGGTTCGTGAGCGGGCCGATCGTGGCCCGCCTGGAGACGGGTCGCACCCTGTTCAGCGACATCCGCCTCGTGTTCCCCCTCGCCGTGCTCGCGACGTTGCTCGTCAGCCTCATCGGCTTGCGCAGCCTGGCGGGAATGACGCTGCCGCTCACGGTCAACGGCATCTCGCTGCTCGTGACGATGGCGATTTTCATCCGCACGGGACACGCGCTGAACTTTGTCACCGTGATCATGCCACCGGTGATTTTTGTCGTCGGCTTTGCCTACGCCGTGCACGTGGTCAGCGATTTCGAACGCGCGCGGCAACAGGGCCAGGAGAAACTCGCGGCGATCAAACACGCCGTGCGCGACGTCTTCATGCCGCTCACCCTGACCGCGTTCACGACCGCGGTTGGCTTCATCTCACTCGTCGCGAGCAATATCGATACGATCAAGGTGTTCGGGATCTTTTGCGCGCTCGGCACGCTGTTCGCGTGGCTCGGCGCCGTGATCCTCGTACCGGCGGGCCTCGCGTTGCTGCCGGCAGGCCGGGTCAGTGCCGCGGGCGGCGGCTCGCTGCTCGCATTCGCACCGCACCTGTCGCGCTTCGATCTGGAAAACCGCAAGGCGATCTTCGCGATCGGATTCATCGTTGCGGCGCTGTCCGTGATCTTTGCGAACCGGATCACGGTGGGCACGGACTACCTGCGCAACTTCGACGAAGACAGCGATATTCGACGCAATTTCAGCGAAGTCGCGAAATTCTTCTCCGGCCCGGTACCGCTGCAGATCCTGATCGAGAGCGACGTGCCGAACGTGTTCAAGAACCCGGACGACCTGCGCGAACTCGACAAGCTGCAGCAGTGGGTCGTTGCGCAACCGGAGATCGGCGGCGCGATTTCGTTTGTCGACTACATGCGCATGCTGCACCGGACGTTCGTGCCCGATGTCGGCACCGCGGATGCCATCCCCGGTACGTTCAATCTTTCCGATCAGCTACTGTCACTCGGCGCCGGCGATGACGTCGAACGCTTCGCCGACGCGCGCTACCGGAAAACCCTGATGCACGTGCGGTCGAACGCCGTGGGCTCGCATGAACTCGGCGCGCTCGTCGAACGCATCGAGGCACGGCTCGCGCTGCTGCCGGAACACCTGCGCGGAAAAGTCACCGGCAGCTCCGTACTGCTCGCGCAGACAATGGACGAGATCACACGCGGCCAGATCGTGAGTCTCTCGGGTGCGCTCATCATCATTTATCTGATCCTGTCGATCCTGTTCGGCTCGCTGCGGGTCGGCGCGGTCGCGCTGATCCCGAACCTGCTGCCGATTGCCGCGTTTTTCGGCATCCTCGGCCTCACCGGTATTACGCTGAACCTCGCCACGAGCCTCGTCGCGACCGTCGCGCTCGGGATCGCGGTGGACGACAGCATTCACTACTTCTCCCGCTTCAATACGGAATCGCGCCGGCTCGCGAACGAAGAGCTCGGAGTGGAACGCGCGCTGTCGTCGATTATCCGGCCGGTGACGTACACGACGGCGGCGCTGTGCGCGGGTTTCCTCGCCTTGCTCGTGAGTGATCTGCGCAGCCAGGTCGAGTTCGGGATCCTCGCCGCGGCGACCCTGTTTATCGCCTGGGTCGTCGACCTCACCCTGAGCCCGGCGCTCAGCGCCGGACTGCGCTTCGTCACGCTGTGGGAAGTGTTGTCCGTCGATCTTGGCTCCGACCCGCACAAGAAGATCCCGCTGTTCCAGGGTCTGACCCAGCGCCAGGCCCGGATCGCCGCGCTGTTCGGCCGCATCGAGCCGTATGCGCCGGGCGATCGGATCGTTGCTTTCGGCGAGGAAGGTCACGAGATTTGTATTCTGATTGAAGGCGTCGTCGTCGTGCAGGTTTCGCGTCCGGAAGGCAAGCGCGTGTTACGCGCGCTGCATCCCGGTGATGTGTTCGGCGAAATCGCGCTGTTCACCGGCAAACGCACGGCCGATATCGACGCGATGACGGACGTGCGCGTGCTGTGGATGAATATCGAAAGTCTCGAACGCATCCAGTCGCGTTATCCCCGCATCGCGGCGCAGCTGTACTGGAACCTCACGGGCACCGTCGCGGAGCGGCTCGCCGACATCACGAAACGCGTGTAACGCGCCGCTTTTGCCTGTCGTGGACGCGGTCGTGCATTCGCGTTGTAATGAGCACGATGAACGGTCCACTGTCCGGCTTTCGCATCCTCGACCTGTCTCGCGTGCTCTCGGGCCCGGTGGCTACGATGCTGCTCGCCGACCAGGGCGCGGATGTCATCAAGATCGAACCGCCCGGTGGCGATATCACGCGCCAGATGGGGGTTGGCCGCGACGGCATGAGCGCCGGATTTCTCAACATGAACCGCGGCAAGCGCGCGATCGCGCTCGATCTGAAGCAGCCGCGCGCGATTGAGATCGTGAAACAACTCGCGCGCTCGGCGGATGTGTTCGTGCAGAATTTTCGCCCCGGCGCGATCGACGCGATGGGCCTCGGTGCGGACGTTATCCGCGCCCTGAACCCGAAGATTATCTACGTCTCGATCAGCGGCTTCGGCGAAACCGGGCCGTTCGCGCACAAGCGCGTCTACGATCCGGTGATCCAGGCCCTGTCGGGGATCACCGACGTCCAGGCCGACAGCGACACCGGCCGGCCGCGCATGATCCGCACCGTGGTCCCGGACAAGACCACGGCATTGACCGCGGCGCAGGCGATCACGGCCGCGCTGCTGGCACGCGAACGCAGCGGCGCGGGGCAGCACGTCCGGCTCGCGATGCTCGATGCGATGATCGCCTACCTGTGGCCCGAAGGCATGATCAACCTGACCGTCGTCGATGACGAACGCCGGCCCGGGGTCGGTCAGCTCGCGCAGGATCTCGTGTTCAAGACGCTCGATGCTTACATCACGGCGGGCGCGATGTCCGATCTCGAATGGCAGGGCATGTGCGAGGCACTCGAAAAGCCGGAATGGCTGAGCGATCCGCGCTTCAGCACGACCGGTGCACGCTTCACGAACGCGAAAGTGCGCATCGCCGAAACGGCGGCCGTGCTGGCGACCCGGTCGAGTGCCGAGTGGTTGCAACGCCTCGACGCCGCCGGCGTGCCGTGCGCGCCGATCCTGATGCGCTCCGAGGTGCTGGAACACGAGCAGGTGAAGGCGAACGACATTCTCACGGAATACGCCCATCCCGTGCTCGGCCGGGTGCGTCAGCCGCGCCCCGCCGCACGCTTCGAACACGGCGACCCGGAGCGTCAACCGCTCGCGCCACGTCTCGGTGAGCACAACCATGACGTTCTCGGCGAACTCGGTTTCGACAGTGAAGCAATTGCGGCGCTCGTGCGCGACGGGGTCGTTGTCGATTGAACGCTATGCGCACGCCGCGGGCGGCAGACCGCGTCGCGCTATAGCCGGCGGGTTACCCGGGCGCCGTCGGCACGGCGCCCGCAGCGCACGATCGATTCGTTCGCAGCATCGGTCCGCGAGCATCATGTTCCGGGGCGCGCTGCTCAGCCACCGTCGCCCAGCCCGTCGTCGCCATAGGAATCCGCCGGCCCCGCGCCACCCGGACCGAGCCGCCCGCCCGCGCCAAAATGTCCGGCGCCGGGAACGTAATTGAACTCGACCCGGATCCCGTCGGGATCGGCGAACAGGAACGAGTAATAGCCGGGCGCGAATTGCGGCCCCGGCTCGGGCGGATGGATGATCACCGCCGCGAGTTCCTCCGTCACGAAGCGCGCGATTTCGTCCACATCGGCGGCGCTGCGCGCGCGGAAGCACAGATGATGCAATCCCACTGTGTCCTGGTCGAACACCGCATCGCGTTTCTCCGGCGGGGCCGCGCGGATCAGGATCCCGGTGCGGCTGCCAATGCAGTACAGGCTGTCGTCGTTGCGCAGCAGCGTGCGCATGTCGAGAAAATGGCACAGGCGCTCCCAGAATGGCAACGAGATCCCGGGCCGGTTCACGGTCAGGTGGATGTGCGCAATGCCGTTGACGGAAACTGTCATGGTCTGTTCCTGAATTACACCGAAGCCGTCGCCGCGACTCCCGTCGCGGATCGGTTCAGCTGGTTACGAGCGTCCACACGCCGATGGCGATAAAGCCGCAACCCGCGATCGTGTGCAGCAGTTTTTCGCTGACGTACTCGGCGAGTACGCCACCGGCCAACACGCCGATGGCGGCCGCGACGACGAGCGCCGATGACGCGCCAATAAATACCGTCCATTTGCCAACGGCTTTATCGGCCGCGAACAACAGCGTCGCGAGCTGCGTCTTGTCGCCGAGTTCGGCCAGAAATACGGTTGTGAACACGGTGAGCAGAATTTTGAAATCCATCGTGGTGCTGAAACGTCCCGGTTTGCGATGCGGGAATTCTACCCGCCCCGCTGCGTCTCTGATCGGCGCCCCGCCGGTCACCGGCATGCGACGGCCCGACGATCACGCCGGCGCGAACGTTGCCCGCGCTCCGCGCATTCGGGATCCCGCGCCTGCCGGGGCGGCCGCGTCGTCGCCCGTCGCGTTTTCACAGTTCACTGCCTGCCGCGTGGAGTGCGCGATTTCACGCTCGCCAATCGCGAGCGCCTGCGCCTCCCTCGCGGTCCAGCGCCCCGCCCGACCTCGCTTGTGCGGTTTGCAGAGTCCACAGCTACGTTTTTTGTGCCTGAATCGCTTGCGCATGGCTTGCTTGCTCGCCGTTGTTCGTGTTCCTGCGGATCACGCAGTGCGTACGAAGCTTGTGAAGCGGATCCGGACCCCGGGTCAGCCGGGCCCGGGCACCGCCCGCCTGAATATGCGCTGCGTGCCGCCGTCGTGCGCAACCGCGTCGATTTGGCGCCAGCCCTCCCGCGCGAGCAGTGCGGCCGCGCCCATGGTCGCGCAATAGATCGCAGCAAAGCCCAAACGACGTGCCTCGATGGACAGCGCCGACAACAACAGCGCACCGACACCGCCGCGCCGGCGATCCGGGATGACATAACCCGCGGCCGCCCACGGACCCACGTGAGCGTACGCTTCGATCGACGTCGCCTTGAGCGCGGCCAGCCCGATCGGTGCACCGCCGGCATCGACCGCAACCACACCCAGCGGGAGATGGCCGGCGCGGTTCGCCCACGCGTCGAGGTCTGCGGCCGCGTCCCCCCGGCGGGCAGGGCCATACCAGTGCGGCCATTCGGCCTCGAAGTGCCGCGCGAAAAACCCGCACAGGTCCGCGCGTTCCCGCAGCGGGGTCACGGTGACGCAGTGCGTGCCCGTGTCGCCCCACGTCGGGAGACCCTGCGAATCGTCGGCATTCACGGGTACGACGCTCACTGCACGAGCAGATCGCCGAATCCCCATAAGAACGTACCGGTCATCAGCAGCGAAACCTCCAGCACGCCGATCGACAGGCGAATGCTTTGTGCCGCCTCGGACATCTCGTTGTCGAACGACTTGCCGATTTCGTCCAATCGCTTTTCCGTTTGTTCCGGATCGGCATTTTCCTCGCCCAAACGCGCCCGCGCCGCGGTTAACGCATTGCGCCGACGCCACTTCGTCTGACTGTACAGCAGACGCTCCTGGAAAACGCCGCCGATCCCGGACCAGATTCCGAGCATTGTGATCAGGCACCCGACCCGGCTCAGCCACTCGCGGTCCATGAACTGAACGCGGGTTAAATAGACCCCGAGCCCGATCAGCAATACCGCGGCAACCCAGGCAGCGACCCGATAGATCTGTGAATGATGGTAAGGAGAGTCCGCCACGGCTGCTACCTGAATCCAGGGTCCTGCTCAGTTGCCCGCGGCGCGGTGTTTCGCGATTGCCGGCAGGTCCGTCTGCCGGGGAGCGGGCGTTACCGGGAGTATACGTCGATTACCCCGCGGGTTTGCCGCCCCGGTGGCACGGCCATCGTTTTACTGTTTCACGAGCAAAACCGCACCGGCGCCGAGCATGAGTCCGCCGCCGACGATTTTCGCTGGCGTCTCCAGTTTCATTCCCCGGGACCTTGCCACGACCCGCCGGGCGAACACGGCGTACACGCACTTCACCCCGCCGACAGCGAGCACCGTCGTGAGCACGATGGCCACGACGTCGACCACGGTCAATGCCGTCAGGTCGATGAACACGGGGAACAGACTCGCGTAGAAGACTATCGCCTTCAGATCCCCCAATGTCAGCACGAGGCCGGCAACGAAGCTCGTGACGAAACGGCTACCGGCCGGGCTGTCGCGCAGCGACGGGGTCCGTCGAACCGATGATTTGAGGAGACTGAAACCGAGCCACATCAGGTACACGGCGCCGGCCGTTTTGATCACGAGGAACAGGCCGCCCATCGTCTCGGCGATCACCGCCAGCCCGAGAATCGCGAGCACGACGAAAATCAAATCGCCGACGACGATCCCGGCCGCAACGGCTATCCCGTCCGCGACCCCCGCTGTCGCGGCGCGCGTAACCACGAGCGCCACGCTCGCACTGGGTATTGCGGCCAGCGCGACCATAATGGCGAACAACGAAAAGATGTCGATTAGCGTCATGATCCGGGCCTGCCTGACATGCGGGTGCTACCGTCGTTACCGTACGCTGTCGCGGTGTCGCGACACAACCGGATCGGCAAGGCGCCTGAAGCCGGGGCCAACGCGACGTTGAAACGGTCCACCCGCCGATCACGCGCGCGCCACCGGGCGGGTGCTCAGATCCCGCGTGTCTCCAGCCAGTGCACGATCACGGGCAGCGCGACGAGCCAGACCAGGAAGACGCCCCAAACCCGACCCGCGAACAGATTGTAATCCGCCAGCAGCCGGCGCCAGCTGTGCTTCGCGACGAAATGCCCGAAAGCAAACTCGAAAACCACCGTCATCAGCAACCACGATACGCCAACCCGCCACGCCATAGCGTACGTCCGCAACGGGAAATAGCGCGTCAAGCCGTAAACCGCGACGGTTGTGGCAACGATCGCGAGCACGGTTGAAAGCTGATGCGCCCCGAGTTCGCCGAGCTTCCGGCCATAGGTTTTCTCCCGCAGCACGCCGTTGGCGATGGCGATACCGCAGAGCCCGAACCATCCGAGTATGTACGCGACCATGTGTTCTATCTGCAATTCAAAGTCCTGCCGGCCGGCGGATGACCGGCTATGCTCAAGCCGATTCCCGCCTGCCCGGTTCGGCTGCTGACGACTGCTTTTGCGCGGGGATCCCGCCATGGAGTTTAGGCCGCGTTCCGGAACACCGGTTGCGCAGCCGCGGTTACCCGAATTCCACGCTACCGGCGTTCGATGTTCATCCCGTTGACCCGGGTTCATTGTGCTTCACTGCGCGTCGTCCTTTGTCCTGGCGAGCACGCTGCTGCGGTCGCGCATGTGGCTCACGGTATTGTAACCGCCGCGTGGCGGCGGCCCTGCGCAGCGGCAAGGAACGCAGCCGGCGGTCAAGCGTCCGGCTCACCCGCGGGCGGGACTTCCCCGTCGAACTCCAGTTCGTAGTATGGCCCTTCCGCCCCGAAACCTTCGCCGATCACGCGCCAGTCGCGGGAGCGATAGAAGCCGATGGCCGCGTGATTACGCTTTGCGCACTTCAGACGCGCGGGCCGCCCGATCCTGGCCAGGCAATGCCGCAGCAACGCGGTTCCGTAGCCCTCGCCGGTGTGTTCGGGAGAGACGAACAAATTGTGGATGAAATGTTCCGGGGCCCAGACCGACACGAAGCCTGCGGGGCGTTCACTCGTGTCTTCCGCAACCCAGAGGAGCTCGCCCTCCGTCGCGGAATCGAAATCCCCGGGCGTGAATCGTGAGTGGTCCACCCAGAAGAAGTGCCGCACCCGGGAGCGGTAAAAAATGTCCCGCAGTACGGGAACGTCATTCTGTTCAGCTGACCGAATACGCATAGGAATCCGTGGAACTCTGTGTGACCGGGGTCTGCATGCGTGTACGTGGCACCGGCGGCACGTCGTCAACGGTATTGTGCAAAAACCCGCGACACCGCTGCCCACGCGTCCCGGCTGTTACATTGCAAAATCATATGCGGAGAATCGATGTCGACAATGCTTGCGTGTTGATTCGCGGATTTTACTTCGTCCCCTGCCGACGATGGTACGACACGATCCCGTGTCGCCCTGAGGTACAGCAGGGGGCAGTGTAATGCGGCGATTTCCTTGTCCAGGGCGACGTTGCGCGTCGCCGTTATGCGCTCGGCGACGACTTTCGACGACAGGCTCTGCGTAACCGCGACCACCTCGGCGAGTAACGCCGGGCTCGGGTTTCCGTTCAGCAGAAAGTGTTCCGCCAAAAATCGCTGCGGTGAATTCTCGACCACGGCTTCGAGGAGGGCATTCGGGATCGGAATCCGCCCCAGCAGCGGCGGGCTGGAAATGAACGTTGCCGACAGCACGAGCCCGAGCAGCGACCCGCCGCTTTGAAACGCCACGCGTATCGCGATCGGGCCCGAAAACGATTCCCCGAGGATCACGTGGTCCCGCGCCGGGTCGATTTTCGACGTGACATAGCCGACCAGGTAGTCGTAGGAATTCTCGTTCGCGCTTGCGTACGACACGCGGATCGGATTCGCCCACGCCGGCGCGTGTTCGATGAACGCATCGAACAGCTTCCCGGTTCCGTCGAGGCCCGGCAACAGATAAAAATCAATCAAGGTCTGAAAATCCGCCTGGGTATCGGGGGAACCGCCGGGTGCCGCACGCGCCTGCGTTACCGGCAGCGCGCACGGGTTTCGAACGTGCCGGGCGTACCCCATGAACTTGCCGGCGGTTTCGCCGGCGCTTTCGCTCCCGCAATGCCGTGCCGGCACGCGGGTACCGTTCGTCCCGGGGGCGGTTTACGTTTCACGCTGTCGCGCGCGACAGGCTTGCGCCACCCTGGAAAGTTCATCATGACCCATCCTACGCTGCGCCACTTCGAATAACTCCCGCTCCTCGAACCGGATGTGCCGGTCGAGCAGTTCGCCGAAATGCCCCAGCTCGGCCGCTGTTCGGTCTCGCCCCGGCACGAGGAATCCGCGTAGCATTGCATGCTCATCGAGAAGCCGTTGAGTCAGCCGCGACTCACCGAGGTGCTCCAGCGCGGGTACGATGATGGACTCTTCGATGCGGAAGTGTGGCTCCAGATCGGCCTCGAACTTCGCTGCCACCTCGGCCCACGCATCGTCCGCGGAAACCCCGCCTGCGCCGGCGGCGGCCTTGCGCGCCATCCGGGCTAGCGCGAGACCATAATGATGGTCCTCCGAAAGATCGCGTAGCTCGGGTATTCGTTTCATTGCCTGCAATCGCGCATCCGCATGGTCGGCCCGGTCTCACGGCGCGCGATCCGGCGCGCACCGTGGCGGTGCTTATGTTCGCGCACGGCAACCGCAAACCGGCACCCGATGCCGGGTTGGTGCCTTGTCAGTCATATCGGGCGTCGTCACCAGCAGCCCGTCTAGCGGCTCATCTGGCCGGTCAATTCGATCAACGCGCTCTGGTCGACCTTGATGATCCCGCGCTTCGGCCGGTCGAGATCGACAATGATGAACACGATCAACGTAATCAGCAGTGACACCAACACGAGCGGGACGAGTATGCGTCTTCCGCTCAATCCCGACGAGTAGCCCATGATTCCGATTGACGCGACGAACACGAAGAACAGCAGCAACAGGATCGGTTCCGGAACATGCGCCTGCAAAATCGCGCTGCGTCTTCCCTGGCTGTCGATCAGTTGATTCAGGGCATTGACGAAAGAGCCGGTCGTCACCGGCCGCGGGTCGATATCGGTGGCGGCAACGGCCAGGTCCCAAAGTTCGGACTGGATTTCAGCGGTCAGCGCGAGGTGATCCCTGCGCGCCTGGCGCTGCGTGAGATCCATTGCCGCAACGTCGGTCCTGGCCCGGACATAGTCAGCCATCAACGACTTGACCTTGTCCCGCTGCTCCGTCGGCAGTAGATCCGCGCGCAGCCATGCGGTGCCAATCGCGTTAGCCTCATCGATAACGGCCATGCTGCGATTGTCGAAACGTTGCATCGACATGTTGAAAGTGAAACCGAGCAGCAACGCAAGCAGGCCGAGGATGCTCGCCTGGACGGCACCGGTGAGCGCTTTGACTTCGTCGTCGGTCCGCGACTGGATCATCACGCCGAGCCGGTAGCTGAACTCGTTGCACACGAGAATGGCGAGGAACAGCGCGAGCGCAATAGATACGCTGCTGAACTCGAACAGAATTTCCGACTGATTCACCACGGTTCCTTAGCGTATACCTGGGGTTGCGATAACCGGGTTCCTCACCGCGTGGTTTTCACCGGCATAACAGTGCACCCGCCCGGGTCATGCGCGCTGCAGGAAGATCGGCGTCGCCTGCCCGCTCACGTGTCCGTGGCCTGGTGCGCGTTGCCCGCCTGATAAAACGCGAAAACGATACTTCCGGCGCAGGCGACAAGTTGTATGAGCGGGCTGATCAGCGCCGCCGCCTTGCCGGAATTTCCGGAGAACACGACCACCTGGCCGACCAGGTTCGGCGCCATGCTCGCCCCCCTGTTGATCATTTCATTGGCCAGGTCGACGACCCCAATCTGCACGAAATATTGCCCCGTCGCCGTCATCAAGGTGACTGCAAGGTAAAGCGCGGTTAATAACGACAACGTCGTCCGGCCGAGCTTGCCGGCAAGGACATAAGCAACGAGCAGGTAGGCGGAAAATACGGCGAGGAAATTCATAAAATGCCCGCCGCTGTCGCTACCGTACGTCGTAAACAGCGCCAGGAGTTCGTAGTTGCTCAACTGCTCCACGGTCGCCTTCTCAGTCCACCTGACGTTGGGATGTCCGGGTTATTACAGCACACTTTGGCACCGGGACAATATCGCCGTATCGTCGGTGCGCGCAGTCACGGGTCGACGGCGACCACCGCGCCAGGGGGTATCGTTGCGTTCCCGACATCGCTTGCCGCGACGCCCGTGAACTCGATGCTGTTCAGCCCCTAATCGAGCGGGACCCCCAGCAGCCGCGCATAGACCTTGTGCGGTTCCGCCTCGGTAGCGCCGTCCAGGTTGATGGCGAAATTCCTCGAGTCAAAGTATTCGTACCAGTTGGCCTGCACGACGACCTGCTCAAACTCGTGCACCTGCGCTGCGCTGTCGAGTCCGAAGACCCCGATAAATCCCTCTGTCGGTGCTTTCGGAAGCGTGCGGTCAATTTCGCTCCAGCCGAGAACGATCGCGCCGGCGGCACGACCACGATTAATGTAGTCGTCGAGGGATTTCAGGTAATCGAGCCTGGCCTTGTCATCCAGCGCATCCCATTTCGCGTTCGGGTGCCATACGATTGCCAGCACGTGCATAGCGGTTCCTCCGTTACGTCTATCGAACCGGCAGCGGCTCGATACCGAATTACGCGGCGTGATGCAGGTCGATGAGATTCTGGAAACTGATCGTCCCAATCTCGTTTTGTTCATCGTCGAGCAATTCATAGAGTACGCCATCGCCGCGAATGCTGAACAGAATAATGACATCCTGATCGCCGCCGCCTTCGCGATGCGGTTCGGTATCCGGGGCACTCGAGGTCATCGAGCCAACGGCGCGTACTTCCTTCAGTGAGCCATCCGGCTTGTACAGGCGATGCTCTCCCTGCACGACGAACGTGTTGTTAAGCGCCTTGTGCCGGTGCAGTACGATGCGCTCGTTCGCGGCAAACTTGAACAGCACGTCCGCGATGCGACTGTTTTCGTCCAGCGCGAGGATCGAATAGTGCAGATGTTTGAAATCGCCGAGGCGGTGCCACGTGATATTACTGTCATCGAATACATGCTCAGACATTCGGGCTTTCTCCGTATTGGTAACGGTTAATGTAGCGTAATCTCTCGTCTGGCGACGTTCACCGCGCCGCGATGCGTGGTCAACCGCCCGCTTGAACGCCTTGTCAGTCCGGCGCACCGGGGTCCCGGCGCTTCATCGTATCGGGTCGGGCCCAATACCAGCTCGCCGCCACGAGAATCCCGAACACCGTGTAGCAAACGGCGAATACCCACGGCGGCGCCGTGTAATACAGCAGCGATTGCATCCAGTGCGATATATACGTACCGGTATAAACGGCGCCCCCTGCCTTACTGCGCAACCACATCTCGAGCGTCGTGAGCGGACACACGAGCGCGAACCACGACTGCATGACGACGACCGCGACCGTACCGAGATGGATCGCGCGAAACCACGGGTTCCTGACCCAGGCCCAGCGACACAAACGACCGAGGAAAATCAACAATAACCCGACCATGACGAACAGCACGACGAGGAGATGTGCGAACAGCGTTGCATCGGCCGCGAGTAAGCATAGGGTGTTTGCGTTCATGCTGTGGTTCGTAGCAATGCGTTTTGCCGCCGCGGAAATACCGGCACAGCGGCAACGCGCACGCTCACGGCTTAACGTGATTCCCGGTTATTTTTCACGTAATTTTTCCCTGACGGCCTTGTCCGAAAGCGGATTGCCCACCCATATCGCCGGATGCTGCGCCCCGGCACGCACGACCACTTCGGCAAGAATCCGCTGTTCCACGTCAGTCAGCCCGTCTTCGACCATTTCCAGCGGATGGATCACCGCGTTCGGGCGAATAATGCGGGAGGTCGACTTGAGCAGTTCCCTGAAGCATTCCTGCAACAGCGCTTGCGCTGCGCTGAAATGCCCGATCAGCAAGCGCTTGCTCGTGAACGGAACCCTCGCTTTGCGGTGACACGTACGGCCGGATTCGATGTGTTTGACGATGAACTCGTTCGCCCTGACCTGCACGTACAGCGTGTTCGGGTTCAGCCTCTGCAGCAAACCTTGCATCATCGTGACGGGAATCTAGCGTCGCGCCACGCCGCCCGGGGCGGTTCCGGAGCGGATCGGCCGGCGCTGCATCGGCAACGCGGACGGGAGCGGGTTCGGCGCAACCCCGGGATCGGTCGTGACGTTCATTTCCTTATCCAGTAGATGATCGCAGTCAACAGCAGCACTATAGCAATTGACAGGATCAGGCTTCCAGGTCGCGACGTCTTCGCCTCGGGCTCTGTTGCGACATCCATCGTTCGCTTGTAGTCCGCGATTTTTCGCTGCACGAGATCGATCACGTCCGGATCGATGGCGGCGCTGTTGCGCGCGAAGACACTGAGCACGTAATCGACATCGCACGGAATACTTCGGCCGTGAATCGGCGTACCCGGATGTTGCCCGCTCCGGGCCCCGTCATCGAGTTCGCAATGCGTGTAGTGCGACGGCGCTGTCCACACGAGGGACTTCTCGTGGCGCGGTTTATCGTACGTAAACTCGAACCGATTCGGTTTTCCGGCGACCGTTGACCACACGAACAGATCCATCTCCGAATTCTGGAACCAGCGCCGCTGCTGAGCGGCGCCGGATTTGATCTCACGTAGCATGAACCCGCGTGATCACAACTGCCCCCCGCTTTCCCCGTCCGCAACGGCGCATGCCTGGCCGCTCAGATTTCCGTGAGCAGTTCTACCGAGACAAGCCGCTCGGGATCATCGGGGGTTTCCACCCCGAAACCGCCTGAACATGCCAACAGTAACTGCGACCGGAATGTTCTCGGCCGCGCACAGGTGCTGTGAGATCTGACGTTCGAAACGCGAACCCGTGACGGGGCGCTGCCGCCCGGTGAATATGCCGTGACCTCGGGCCTGCGCACGGTAGCGGGTCGAGCGGATCGGTGCGCTTTGCATGACGGTGCGCGCGAACTGAACGCACTGACCGGGCAGTTAACGAGGCGCTACCCGCGCTGCTTCCGCCCGCCTCAACCGGCGGCTCCTTCGACGTGGAACAGTTTGTTGTAGATACTCCATTTGTCGTCGGTTTTCAGCAATGACAGCGTGTCCATGAACGTCATGCCCAGGTAGTCGTCCCGCACCCTGACCGCCGCGGTATTCCCGGCGATGTCGACCGACAGAATATCCAGCCGCGCCGGCTCTCCCTTGGCCTTTGGCGACGGCTGCTGGCTCGCTACGAAACCTGCGAAGTCTTTCACCGTCATCTCGTGCAGCCCATCATCCAGATACCCCGTAATCCGCGCGCTGGGGTGAAACGCGGCGTGGGTTTTTTCCGCACTGGATTCGTACATACAGTCGAAGTACGTCTGGACCGTAGCGCGAATTTGCTCTTCGTCGTTCATGCGAATGCCTCCGGGAATTTTTCGTTCAACCCGCTAATAGTCAGCGTAAACCGCGCGCGGCGCAACGGTCACCGGGCGCAGTTCCGTGGCGCCGGCTCAGGTGCCGCGATTGCCCGGCTCCCGGCAGCGAATCATCGAAACCGTGACGCACGTAACAACGGTTTCGCCGGACTGGTTGTGCAGCGTGTGCTGAACGCGGATGAGACCCCGATCCGGCTTCGAGGTGGAGCGCCGGGCTTCGAGTATTGTCGCGTGATTGACGAGTACGTCCCCGGCAAACACCGGCTTGAGCCACCGTACGTCGCTCATCCCGGGGCCGCCCAGGGCCACGTCGCCGTCGAAAACCCCCGTTTCGACGAACAATTTGAATGCGATCGCGACGGTCTGAAAGCCGGACGCGATGACATCGCCGAACGGGCCGGCGCCGCGGGCGAATTCCTCGTCGATATGCATCGGCTGAGGGTCGTACTCGCTGGCGAACCGGACCAGGGACTCGCGGGTCAGCGTATACGTGCCGGACACGAGGGTCTCACCCACCTCGTAGTCTTCAATGAAGCGCCCGCTCATCGCCTGCTCCGGCTCACCCGGGCCCGGGGTCGTGATCCCGGATCCGTTAGCGTGCGCCGGCACTGCCGGACTGCGCAGCTATCGGGGATCAGTGCGTCGCGGCGGGCTAACCGCCGCACGTCGTCAGGCGGCACCATCGATAGTGTCCGTGTTCTCCGTGCCTTCGCCCGGGGTTATGAACAACATGCGCGTGACTTCCGCGGTTTCCGCCGTATGCCCGGAGTCACCGCGACGGTTGCAACCGTATGATCGGGCTTCAGTACGGCGAACACTTCGGGTAATTTTTGCGCTTGAATTGTCATTTATCGTTCGACTCGGGAAATTCCGGCCAGGGCCCGGGTGTCTCTCGCCCTGGATTGCATGAGCCTGTCGGGCGGGATCTCGTTCCGGATTAACGGCATCGCTCGTGGTCCTTTACCGCGGGGCCCTGGACCAGGACCCATTTATGCCCGACGGCGCACCACCGCTAAATAAATCATCAGGCCGAGTAGCACGAACACGATATTCGTGAAGACAAACCAGCCTGCCGCGCTCTCGAGATAGGTCGGATCCGGTGTGATGAAGCTTGCCGGGCTCCAGCCTGTCCTCGCCCCGGTTTTGCTCGGGGTAACGGGCATCACGAGGCCGATGACCAGCGAGACGACTTCGAGCACGACGACTGCGACGAACCAGTCTCGTAGTCCCGTCCGGCGCTTCGGTGATCGCGTTTCCATCCCGATTTTCAGATCACCCGGGATACCGGCATCGCAGGATTGACCCCGCCCGACGTCGCGCCCTGCCGCCCGTTGCCGGCCTCATGAACCCGTTACCGGTTTTCCGGCGATCCAGCGGGTGCCCGCGAACAGGATCGCGCCAACCACGATCGATACGACGCCGCTCCAAACCTGGTACCCCATGTCCATTCCCATGTCGCTCGGCCCAATGAGACGGCCCAACGCGATCGCGCCGGTGCCGATGAAATAGATCGACAGAACGCCCAGCCCGGCCGCGAGCAATCCGTCACCCGCTACCGTACCACCTGAATCCGCGGGATGGACCCAGGCCGCGATCGGCCGGCGAAGCATTATGAGCAGCAGGCCCGCCGCGACGCTCAGAAAAAAGTGCAGTGTTGGCGTCAAGAACGCGCCCGGGCCCGCGCCCGAAACCGGCAGCCCGCCCGCCAAAGCGAGGATTGCGAACGTCGCGTAATCCGGAAGTTCGCGCGCCATGAGCCAGATACCACCGGCTGCCAGCAGCGATTCAACTAGTGAACGGCCTTCCATCTCGTGACTCACACTCCGTGATACCTCGCATGCGCGGCTTACCGGTGCGGCTGTGTGCACGAGGCGACGTGCCGCAGTTCGAGCCAGGCCCCCCGCAGTACCCGAACAGCGGATTTCGTAAACACGATGAGCAGTGCGATAGCCACGAGCAGGTCCGGCCATGCCGAGTCGAGGAACCAGACACCAATCGACGCGAGGACTACCGCGACACCATCGAAGATATCGTTACGCGAACACTCCCACACCGAAGACATGTTGATATCGATATGGCGATAGGGCGTCAACAGCCACAGGCAGAGCAAATTTGCCGCGAGATTAACCACCGCCGCGATGCTCATCGTTTCGACGACCGGGGTTTCAGGATGCAGTAAATGCCGGAATATCTGGCCGGCAACGATCAACGCCGCGAGCGCAATAAGCGCGCCTTTAAACAGGGCAACCCGTGCTTTTGCAATAGTGCTCGACCCGACGACGGCGAGACTCAGACCGTAGGTCAGTGCGTCACCCAGATTATCCAGCATGCCCGAGAGCAGGGATGCGGAACCACTGACAACGGAGCCCGCCGCCATCACCGCGAAGGCGGCGACATTCACCACGAGCACGATGACCAGAACACGGCGCTGCCGTGCTTCAAGCGCGGCGACATCGAGGTGCCCGTTGCAACAACTGTCACTCATACAGCGAGTCGTCTCGCCGCCTGACGTCGTGCCCGGCGGTCCGTTGCAGTACCTTCGTTAACGGAGTCTTCACATCGCTTACTTGCAGTTTACGCACGACCGCAGCCGCGAACTAGAACATAGTATTGCTGTTTTTCGATGATTCCGGAATGACCTGCAGTACGTCCCAGTGCTCCACAACCTTGCCGTTTCCGTCGAAGCGGAATATGTCGATTCCGGCGTACTCCTGATCGCCAGGCCAGTACTGATGGCAATGCAGCACGACGAGATCGTCTTCGGCTATCGCGCGTTTGAAGACGACGTTTTTGCCCGGGTATTGTTCAGCCATACGTTCAAAGTATTCGACGAAAGCGTCTTTTCCGTCGGCCACTTCGGGATTATGTTGGGTGTAGCTGTCTCCCGCGTACTGTTCGATAGCTTCCCGAGGCCTGCACTGGTTGAACATCAAATCGTAGAACGCCAATGCGTTCTCCTTGTTGCTTGCCGACGATGTGCTCAACTTGTGTACCTCCACGACTGCGAATCGAACACGATACCCGGTTCGGCAATAGCGACCAATTCCGCGCGGTACGGCTATTCGACGACACATCCGGACGCGCTGCCAATGACGGCCACAGCACCGGCGCGGGCGCCAGGGAGACGCCGTCAACGGTCCGGTGAGCCGCTGCCCGGGTTATCGGGCGCGCCTTCGAATCACGGTCACTTGCCGGATCCGTCCTCCGCGGTCTTTCACTCGCGTGTCACCGGGTCTCGTCAACGAGAACCGCGTCGTCGTCGTGGACGGTGGCCACGACGACTTTCCAGCCCGCCGCGGTTTCCAGCAACGTATAGCTTGCACCAAACGATTCGAGCAGCTCGTCGTTCTGCCCCAGCCTTCTCCATAACGTGGCTGCCAAGGCCAGTTTCGGGCCCAGGAATCTGATATTGCAGAGGTCCAGCGCGGAGCGGGTAAATCCGCTGTCTTTCAGCTCCTTGATCATCGGGGCGAAAGCGTTCTTCGTATCCTCCAGCGATTGGGCAACAAAAACGGAATCATGATGCACGAACGTATGCTGAGGATTGAAGAAGCTGAGCCAGCGGTCTACGTCGAGCTGAGAGAACGACTCGGCAATTCCCTCAATGACGTCCCGGACATCCTGTTCTCGCGACATGGTTCACGCCTCCAGAAGTAGTTAAAGCGAATGATCCTTACGCGGCCAGGCGGCAATTACAACACCGGGAACATTGGACGGTCCGTCCGGGCGAGCGCCGGCGAACGGCTCGACCCGCCGATTATGATTTCAGCCATTGATGCATGACCAGCGCGTCAACATCGCCTCGCGACGGGTGCTTGAACACCCGGGGCGAGCGCCCTGCGATTTCAAAGCCGGGCTGCTGCCACAGGCGCACATCACCGCGGGCTTTCGAGCGGCGGGAACATCCGCACATCGCAACCGCGCGTTGTCGTGGGTCCGCTGCCGAACGGGGTCAGGGCGAACCCGCGCTGAACGAGCCCGTACGCAGAAACGTGATGCTGTGCTCGATAACCGTTTCGTCCTGCATGATGAACGGGTGAGACACATTCACCACAACGAAATCCGCCATGCCGTCGACTTTCGTCCTTGCTACAGACACTTTTCCATCATCGGGGTTCGGCAGGAACTGCGACAGGATTGGATTGAACGTCCGGTTTCCGGCGATCACCCCGACGGGATAATCGACCGGCCCGAGGTTCGCGGGAAGGCTGTCCGGGTCCGTGCCCAGCTGTAAGCCGGCAGGCCCGTTAACGAGCGCAAACCCCGGTACGTTCGCGAGGTTATCGACCACTTCGCTGCCCTGGTTCGGCGGGGCGATCATGACAACTCGTCCGAGCTTCTCGATCGCGAAGTTTTCAAGATAATACCGAACGAGTATTCCCCCCATGGAATGGGTAACAAAATGAATCACATCCGCTTCCACTTGCGCGCAGTAGCCGAGGCCTTCGGCGATCGCTTCGGGTGCCAGTTGCTCTATCGTTTTCTCGCGGGACGGGTAATCGACGTTGATTACTTTATAGTTTTGCGCAATGAGCGACGACTCGAGCGCTTCCATTGCGCCTGAGGTTCTCGCAAGTCCGTGCAGCAGGACCACACATTCGGGGGCGGCAAAAACCGCCGAGCTCGCCAGCATGGCGACGATGAAAACAAACGGACGACCCATTACGCTATCCATGCACCCTGCCCCCGGGGTCAGCGGCGCTCGGCCTCGAGCGGTCGTCCGGGCAACAGTAGCGAAACCAGGGCTGAACAGGCGCGCAGCGTTGCGCGCTCGAGTGAGGGCGGACACGGTGTTCGGCCGTCATGTCAGGGCTTTCCAGGTTCATCGGCCAAAGGACCTTCTTCATAGGCCACGATCCCTTCGGGCAAAATTTCCCACGGCGCTTTCGACCCTACATAGATGTGCATGCCAATCGAAATACCGGGGTCACCGTCCACGCAGCCGAGGGTAACGCCATGCACCCGGCCTGCGACAGTACCGCAAAGTGTCGACCCGCAGATACTGCAGAATTTCAGCCCGCCCCCGTTGCCGCCTTCATAGCTCGTGAGCTTTTCTTCGCCACAGACCCACTCAAACGTACCCGGTTCGACTTCCGCATAAGCGGACGCCTGCGCACTGAACGCTTTGCGGCACATCGAACAATGGCAGGACCGCGGGTTGTGGAGCGCGCCGCGCACGACGTAGGCGATTGCCCCGCAGAAACACGATCCTCGAATTTGCATGACGGTTCCTTATGCTTCAGCCGGACGTCGCGCCGAGCGGCAGCGCTTCATCAGGCGGATGACTGCCCGCTCTTCTCGCCACTCGCACGACGCCTGAAGTCCGGATGCTTTCATAAACGCTATCTTCGCATGAGCATTCGCCCGGTTTAAGTTCACATCCGAAATACAACGCGAGGGACGGTTTTCCGCTTTTGCCCGGGCCGTCGGTCAGCGCGATTAGCACGACATGGTTTTCGAGTTGTGTCACCGATCCTGATTGCGCACGGGGTCGGCGCGTAATGCGATAACGCGTTCGGGGACCTGGCTTTGAGGCAAGCGGTAATGGATCCGGGTTGATCCCGTTGTCAGGCAGGTTCTTCCGCGATACAGGGCGCACGGGATACGTATACCTTATCGGGTCGGATTGATTCGTTGATCAGGGCGCGCTTTCCTTACGTTTGACGGCCAACACCTCGCTCACTTCGCAACCGTAACACCGTTTCTTGCGAGTATTTCCAATGCCATGCCGATATCGGGATTTGCCGGATCGATCTCGGCGTCCACTTGCGTAAACAGTTCGGCGGCCCGGCTTTCCCGGCTCGTCAACTCCAGCATCGATCCGCCTCCGGCGCCATACGTGAATGCATGGATCGTATGGCGTGGTACGTGGACGAGGGTGCCGGGTAAGCATAAATGCGTTTCGTCCCCGCACTGAAACGAGATTTCGCCCGAGAGTACGAAAAATGCCTCGTCCCACCCATGGCTGTGTGGTGGCGGACCGCTGCCCTCTTCACCTTGCTGATGCGTGATCCCGTAGCCGCCTGTCTGTGATGCCGCCGCGAGTACGGTGACGTCGGTGCCAAAGACAGTGAGCGATGGCGGTCGGTTATTCGGCGTTGTTACGCTGTGCTTATTCATGGCGCTAACTTCAAACCCTGTCGGAGTAATGTGGAAGCCCTGTGCGGCCTGACCCTGAGACGATACGCCCGTTGCGGGGTGCTTTGGAAGGCAGAAAGCATCCGTATACGAAAAAAAGCGCTGTACCGGGCCGGATTGATCCCGTTGTCAGGCGACATGCGTAACGTCCCTGGTCGTGAACAGAAACACCGGCAGGTAGCGCCCGGGAATGCTGTCGGATTCTCGACGCCCGATTTCGCGCCCCCCGCAAGCCCGGTAGAACGCAGCCGCGTTTGGATCGCTTTGTACCACGAGAGACGATCCGCCTCGATTGAACGCCTCCCGCAGAGCGTGTTCCAGTAATGACCGCCCGATACCCGTGCCGGTCAATGATGGCTCGACGAACAGCGCTTCGAGTTCACAGCTTTCGCCGTCTGCTTGTTTTACGCCGTAGAACCCGGTGACGACACCGTCCGTCTCCGCAACGACATAATGCGCAGTCTCACTGTCCAGATCTTCGGGGGTGACGGTCAGCTCACCGCGACATCTGTCGAGGAACGACGCCGGGTAACCCCAGTGTCCTTTCGATCGCAGCGCGAGTGCTGTCAATACGTCCGCGTCGCGCCTGACCGCATTACGAAAGCGCATTCGCGGCCTCGTGGTGCGCAACGTCGCGCTCGCTTGCCCCGTCACAGCGTGCGCCGGAGATGTGGAAGTGCGTACACATCCTCGCTGCGCGCGCTAACGGGTTCGCTGCAACACGTTGCTCGATGGTTCGGTCAATACGGTTCCCCGTTTTTATGCGTGAGCAGCCACTTGCCGCCGTCGCCCTGCTTTGCCTGGAGATCATCTTCCGGAAATTCCGCTGCGTCACCGATGCTGCGATCGCCAATTTCAAGGTAGCTCGCGGGCTCCGAGCTGCGGTTGACTATTTGATGCCCGATGCCATCGCCGGCTTTGAAGCCGACGCAATCACCTTGTCTTAACGGGTACTCGTCATCGCCCAACCGAACCGTGAGTTCCCCGTCGATAACGTAAATGAACTCATCCTGCTTTGAATGATGATGCATCAGCGCGGATGCGGCCCCGGGCGCAAGCGTTGTCAGGTTGACGCCGAAGTTTTGAAGCTCAAAGTGATCGCCCAGCTTGCGCTTCGTGCGTCCTTCGACGATGTGTGCGAACGCCGGCGGATAGATCGTTTTCCCCCTGGCGGCTTGAACGGACCCCGACGGTATCGGCTTTCTTGCCATAGGATCTCCAACCCGGTTAACGCGTGGATAAGCTGCCCGTTACAGTGCGTTTTAGCGATGCGCGAATCCACGCACATTGCGCACGCGCTCCGTCGCGGGGCCAGTTGATCCGGTTGTTCGGTGGATGTTCCGGTGGTTGAACCTGGCGCGGCATCATGGCCTGGCTTTGGCAGACGGGTTAGCGCCGGCCAGTCGTTTCAATTCAAAGACGGGATATAGCCTCGCGACATTGGCATATTCATCGTCGGAGCTTGCCGGGTCAACCGTAAAATAGCGCTGCACGGTTTTCGTATAGCGTGCGAGATATTCGCGCAGAATTGGCACCCGATCGGCGATTGGCACTTCTTCAGCGGAATAGACTGCATCGTCGGAGCCACGCGTGAGCTGCAACTCGCGGTTCGCCCGCACGTTCTTCACCCACCCGGTTTCGCCCCTCGGGGCCACCAGGTAGTTCCTGCCGTCGATGCGCAGCAGGTTAACCGGCGTGCGGTATTGCCGCCCGGATTTTCTTCCGCGAACCGTTAACCGGTAGTTATGTTCGAGGCCGATTCCGAGCCCGGCCAGCACCCCGAATACCCGGTTGAATAATCGCTCGACCAGCGAGGGCTGCAAAAACGCTTCGTCGCGAGGCATCGGTTTTATCCTTTTAATGTATTGCGAAGGCAGCCAGAGCTTCACGCCCGTACAGACCGAGCCAGCTACCATTCAGCGTAAAAAAGGCCACTTCGGGTGGCGACTCCATTCTCGGAAAGCCGAGGCCTTTTTCGTAAAACCCGGCGGCTCGCGCTCCGTTGGCAACCCCGAGAGTGATCATGCTGATACGCGGTTTCATCGACGGATTCACTTGCGTCCACCTGGGGTTTGCGCCGGGCGGCCGGCGCCGGCGAGACACCCGGCCCGCGGGAGGAATGATGAACCACGGCGCCTTGCGGGCCAAGTCCCTTGCCGGCGGAGTTCCGTTCGAGCACAGGCTCAGGCATCGCGGTGCTCGAAAGCATAGCGGTGCTGCACGAAGCCGAACGGAAACGCGCGGGACGAGAGATGTTTGAGCCAGTCGATAGCGCCATCGAGCCGCGAAATAAAACCGTCCAGGCTGGTTGCGATAAACGACGAGCAACGCGCGTACATCTGTTCGCGTGGCCTGACCGTGCCCTGGCGTGCCCGTGACATTGCGCTTTCGAGAGGTGAAGGTAATTGCACACCGGGAAAGCGCGCCGTGACGGCGCAAATTGATCCGCTGGTCAAACGGCGTATTCGACTGAATACGATACCCATAGTCCTACGACCGGGAACGGAATAACCAGACCAGCGGAATGCCGAACAGCAACGCCGACGCAGGCAATGGAACGAGTGTTGGCACTATAGTGTCTATGCGGCCAAAAAACTTTACACCCGACCCGGGGCCCGTTCCCAGGGTGTCTATCGCCAGGCCTCCGTCAGCCAGGTTTTCCAGGAAATCGAACGGCCCGGGAATCCTGAATTCGTCCCAGACACCCAAACCGTCGTAACTAAACAGCACTTGATAACGCGTTACCGCTGTCCCCCATAAAGGTATTTCTCCTGCATTGTTGCTCGTGGCAACATAATCGGAACTAAACCCCGATGGCCAAATTTGCGGGTGCGGAGGATCAATTTCGTTCTCGGCTATCAACAGCCCGGGGGCATCGTTCACATTCAGGGTTTCGCCGCCGAGACTAATCGTCAAATTCCGGAGCTCGTAACTGCGACCATTGCCGCTGGCAAACGCTTTCCCGAGCTGTTCCGTCTCTACGGTCCAGGATCCATGAAACACATCGCCAACCTGAATCGTCGTCCCGCCGGGAACCTGCGTTAGCTGACCGGCAAAATCATAGCGATACAGTGCCGCCATGGAATCACCGCCTGATATTCCACACAGAACGCCGAGTAATGCGACAGCGCTGAACCCCCTGCTTGCATCGGGTTTGCCGACGATGAATTGTTTCCGACGCATTCGACTGTCCTCAAACGGCTGGATTATCCGCCCCACGTTGCGATAACCAGTCCGTTACGGCGCACCGTAATGGTTTAACTGCGGCACTTTGTCAGGCGTAATCGTCATATATCCTCGCCGCATATACGGTGCCTGAAAACAGGCATCCGCCGATTAGAACCAGCACGACGTACACAAGGTAGTTCATGTCTACATGATTGCCACTCAGGAACCCCACATAAGCGCCTGAGCAACACAAATAAAGCACGAACTGGAACGGAGTATTCCGGGATCGCGCTATCCGTCGACTCACGTAGCCCCCGACAAGAGCGGCCAATACCGCTCCGAGCGTTAACGCGACAAATACCGGCGAGACGAACTCGTTTGTCTGGTTCAGAGCGTCGAACTCCGCGTCACCTGCGCCGCGTGCCGCGAACCACATCCCTGCGAGTCCGGAATACCAGAACAAGCCCATCAGCATGATGACGAAATAGACAAGGAACCCGGCGATTACGCCAACTAGCTTGCGGACCATTTGCGTCCTTTTCCGGGTCTGTAAACCACCGGGTCGCGCTACTGTTCCGAACCCGCCCAACGTAGCGTTAAGGCGTCCGTTGTCGCGCGCTTTGGAAGACTGCGAATATCTGCGTTGTGGAAACGCGCGGGAACGGTTCGGCTGGCAACGATGTCTTTGCTATGCCTCATGATCGCAAGCGAGCGACCATTTCAATTTCCAGTTGCAGCTTCGGACCCGCTAAAGCTGCAACGCCCACACCCGTCAGACCAGGCTTGGCACCGTCGAATAATTTGTGGAGATAGGGCATGACGATCTCCAGACGTTCCGGCGACAAATCGACGACGTAAACTCTCACCATAACCAGATCTTCGGCCGATGCACCGACGGCCTCAAGGGCTGCTTTCGCGTTTTGTATGACGAGCTCCGCTTGTTCAGCGAGATCATCAGGCGCCGGCTCACCGCTGGTGCGCGAAGCAACCTGCCCTGAAATAAAGGCAAGCCTGCCGGGCTCCACGGTCGTAATCTGGGAGTACCCAAGTGCGGAAGCATCGGGCAGTGTCGGTGGGTTTAAACGAGTAAGTGATGGTGACAAGTCAGTGTCTCCTTGAAGAAGGAATTGCTTTTTTCGGCGAGAACGAATTGATTACCGGCACTCCGTTCCGCTTACATTTCCAGCTAGCGTTACGATAACTCCCCCCTTACAGCGCGCTTTGGCGATGTGAAAATTTCGGCGCATCGGAAAAGCGCGCTGCAAGGTGTCCGGGTCAGCAGTTTGTCAGGCGGATTAGACATTTCGGCTTTTCCTGTGTTTACGCTTCGCGTTAAGAAAAATAGTTGCTGAAGCACAGAAAAAGGTGATGAACGGCAACGGTATCGGCACCCGGCTAACCTGAACTGTGATTGCGTAATCTAACCGAACCAGATCCGGATCGAATGTCGGCGGATTATTCGGATCCGGGAACCGGAAGTTGTCGTACAGGATGTAGTCCCCAGGCTCTATTAACACCGTTTCTATAGGGTTATCAGGTCCGTTCGGCAAACCTGGATGTATTGGCGTAGAAAGCGTGAAGTGCTCGGCGATTGTTGTTCCGAAAACAGAAGGGGGATCGATTGCGTCCAGTAACCATACCCAGGCAATCGGATCGTCGGTTGTATTTCCAACGATGGATTCTTCAAAAGTAATACGAAATCTTTCGTTCTCGCCTACGTTAAATTGAAAACCGTCAGATGGGTCAGGGCTGTTGAATCTCCATGGCGTTGTTCCGACGACTGTTCCGCCTGACTGCCCGAAATCGATCACCGTGTATGTTGTGATTCCGCCCAGGTTGATGCCGGGGAGGTCTCCGTCGATGGATTCATCGTACAAAATATCTGCGGCGCTGAAGAACGGTAACAATAACAATCCCAACGCCATTACTGTAGTTTTCATCTCTGGCTTCCCGCTAAATCCCAATCGCGTTTTCCACCTGACGTCGCGATAAGCGACGACAGCCCGTGTAATCCAGTCAAACTCGCCGCCCCGAACTGCGTTCGCGAAATTCACGTGACGTTGCGCTCAGATGTCCATAATAGCGCGTGTTGGAAGAGTGAAAATATCAGCACTTTGGCAACGCGCGCTGTATCGGGTCAGCTGCAGCGCCGGGTCAGACGGTGCGGCGGCGAGCGAAGTCTCTTATTCCGGTGAATAGCGCATCTTGTTCAAGCGCTAGAACCTGTATGCGGTTGCGGTGAGCCTCGCAACGATCGCCCCTGCTTCATCGGATATATCAACTTGATAGTTCGCCAGTTTTCGCGATGCGGACACTTCGAATGCTCGCGCATGCAGCCGCCCTTCTTCAGGCTTGGCCAGGTATCGGATGTCGGCCTGGACACCGATCGCCGAAACTTCGGAGTTGCACGCGGCTGCAAAGGTAATGTCGGCGAGTGAAAATATCACCGCGCCATGAACGGAGCCGTGGCCGTTATAGTGGTCAGGTGTGATGACCATCGTCGCGCGAGCCTCGCCATCGCCGACGTGCTCCATTTCAATACCCAGCAGGCTCGCGAAAGTATCGCTGTTTAGAAAATTATCTTTGCGTTCGCTATCGGTCACGGATGATGTCCTGGGTTAACAAGTGAATTCGGCTACCCGACAACGCCGGGGCTCGGGGGCGCTTGACTCGCCTGGTTCGGCCGCAGGCCGGCACCTGATGGGCCATTACGTACCCGCAGGAGCAATGATTATTTCAGAGTTTCTGCACGCCAGCCCGCCGTTTATCGTGAGTGTTGTGGCGGCGAGGGCAGCGCGGCGCGCAATGTGTCTTCGCTTACGCCAGGTTTTGCGGCCGCCGCGGCAAAGTCGGGGCGCTGCGCGGCGCCGCCGAGGGCGTCCATCAGTTGTTCGGCGGTGACACCAAGCGTGTGCGCCGCCTGCTCGAATCCCGGTGGCATGCCTTCACCTGGCTCTTGCCCGGGAATTCCCGGCGCACCAATCCCGGCTGAGGCTGTGGTCGAAAAAGTTGTGTTCGGCAACCACGCCGGAAAGACAGGGCGGAACGTTCGGGAAATTGGTCGAGGCGTGGTAGTGACAGGTTTCACCCATCGCAGTTTCACCCGCGCGGCTTCAGGCACTTCGGCCGGGTAAGTAATGCTGGTGCTATACCGTGATCAGTTTGTTCGGCGGCGGTATCGGCGTTGGTATCGGGCGAGCGCTTGAAGCGCCGCGATCAGTTTCATGATCGCCGGGTACGGAGCAGAATCGACACACCGAGAGCGAGCAGCGCCAGCGGAGCGGGCAACGGTACTGTCGATGCCAGCGCAAGATTCGCGCCGGTCTCCGTGTCGAGGAACGTAACGTTATTGACCGGGCTGCCGCCGATGGTGACGTCGCTCAATCCGAGCCAGTAGGCGGAATTGCCACCGTCACTGGTCCAGTCCAGCCCCGCACCCGAGCCACTCGACTGCGAGCGGCCGTATGCGTTCATCTCGGCTCTTATAGACACCGATTGCCCGGTTACGAACGAGAACGGCACTTCCAGTACGTCGCTGAATCCGTAGCCGCCAAACCCTTGCGGGGAAGTGTTGTTCACGACCATCTGGTCCGACTCACCCGTAGACATGCGCGTGACGCGCCAGTATCCGGAGCCCTGAATCCATACATAGCGACCTTCGTAGTTCACGGCCGCGGCATTGCCATTGACCGTGATCGAACCACTGACGAAACCAGAGCCGCTGTAATTCGCCAACGTACCCTGGTTATCCCATCCGAGCGAGCCGAGGACCGAGTATCGTGCAACGGCCGTTCCCGCGGTACCGGCGGCCACGCCGGGCACATTCACCACGCCGTTCGTAATCCAGGTCGACGAGGCGCTTACTTGATGGGTTGTGAGAAAGTCCGTACCGGGATTATTCGAATCGGCCTTGGCGTAAACGCGAAGACGTCCAGGCCTCGCGGTTGCCGACGCACCCACGTCGATATACTGGATATTCGGGTTCACGCTGAAAGCCGCGAGATCGTCGCCGTAGACAATACTCGACCCGCTGTCGGCAAAAACCGGCGCGCCCCGAAAGCCCGTTACAGTCAGCCCCGCGGTTGCCCTCTGCTCGGCATGGGCCGGTGCGACACAAATCAGAACTATTATCAGATTCGGGGCGGGATGAGCGTGGCGGAACGCTCGGCCAACAGTCACGCCGCGGGTAGCCTGTGGGCAGAAAGCGGACGGTGCGATCGGATTGAGTTCCCATCCAATGTTGCGCTCATCTGCCCGTTGCAGCGCGCTTTGGAGCTGTGAAAATATCTGCCCACCGGAAGAAATGCGCGCGGTAACGGGTCGGCCGCAACGCTTTGCCAGGGTGATCTAACGCCGCGCGAAATCCCTTAAACAACATCTGCCATAGGGATTCTTCACCTCGCACGCACACTTCCCGGCTTTTGTTTGTTCCGTTACATATTCCATTATTGCCGGGTCGGTTGCTGCGTCCCGTTTGGAAACTCCAAAGCAGTAGCAAATCGTTGCGTTTATATCGCGACTTTTCATTCCCGCCGGGGCTCGCAATGCCTCAACCGAAAATATTGCATTATCCTCACCGAAATAAACGACGGAGCATTCCGGGTCGTCGCAGTAGTAGTAGCGCTGATCCCGGACGTTTACATTCCATGGTGCTTTCAGATGGTGCAACATTGTCTTTTCGCTGACGCTCGGATACGCGACTCCATTCGTCGGACACCGGTGCCTGCGGCCGGAGTTCTCACCGGTTGCGTTCACTGAACTAACAGGAGCCATAAACGTTTCCTGAGCGCCCTACCGTCTTGCTAAGCTGCCGTTTACAAAACCGGACCGGAGCGGTAACGAAAAGAGAATTCTGCAAACCGCCTCGTTGAACAATATGTTGGAACGCGCCTCTCCTTGTTGCTTCATTTCGCGGCGACTACCTCGAGTTCGATCAACATATTGGGCCAGACCAGACCAGGAAGCAGGGTTAGCATCGAAGCCGGCTTGCACTCCGCGAGATACTTTGCGCGAATTTCACGGTAAATCGGCAGGTCCTCCCGCCGGATTAGATGTTGTGTCACTTTAACGATATCGCCGACACCCATGTCCGCCTCAGCGAGGATAGATATGATGTTACGCCATGCGAGATCCGCTTGTTGCTCGAACCCTTCGGGCAGGTCGCCGTTTTCGGTGTCGATTCCGGGAGTACCGGAAACGTAGATGATTCTACTTGCGCCCGAGATCTCAACCGCATCACTGTAAGTGCCTACGTGACTGGCTATTCCAGCGTCCAGCGTTCGGTTCATCTGCCAAATACTCCCATGAGATGCGATACGCTTGAATTAGCCGATTGAGCCTCGTGCGTTCCAGCGTCGCGCTGAGCTGCCCACTACAGCGCCTGGTTAAATGGAAACACTGGCTCGTTAAATCTCGCCAGCACCCCATAACAATGTTCTCGCCCTTGCGTTATTCCGCATGCGCTTTCCTGGGCATTAGATACCATAGAACAAAAGCAACGAAAAACAGCGCGGGAATATCGCCCAGGAGATTATCTCGTTCAGTATCATCAACGAGCGCTTGAACGAGCATGATCCCGGCATGCACGATGCTCGACCAAATTGTGAACCAGATTAAAGCGGAATCCCCCACCGGATCCTTCGCGGCACGAATCAGGAATATTCCCAACGTAATGTAGACGCCCATAATCATCTGCTCGTACTCGGGCTGCGCAGGTGTCCAGCTCCAACCCGAGGGCCAGATCCACATCATCATGGCCGGTACACCGACAATAAACGTCGCACCAAACACGTAAAGGGCAATTTTCAGATACTGAAGTTGACGGTCTGGCTGCATCGCTTTTCTCCGACTGGAATTTCGTTAATAACACCGGATAAAACACCGACGTTCATCAAACTGCCCGGGATTATCGGCATTTCCGGAAAATGCCACCGAGGTGTGAGGTGAGTGCCGTCTAACGCAATGTTGAGCCGCACTTGACGGCGACGACCGGAGCGCTAGCGAAACGAGGAGTGGTCAGGGGTCGGCCTCGAACATTTCGTCAGGTTTCACGTTTCCGTGCGTGTATTCGCACAGACACCTCGCACCATGAGTTCGACGAACCTCTGGTCCGAGCTTGTCATCGTAGACAGTCGCCGAAAACCCGGTTTTTCGTGAAACGCCCTCGACACCGGATTCGGCGGAACCTGGTTTACTTCGCAACACATCGTCGAAATTGCATTCTCATGTGCCATGGATCCAAGAGCCTCGTATAACAGTCTTCCGACCCCGGTCTTCTTCGATGCTTCCGCTACCGCAATTTGATCGATGTAGATATAAGGGGCTGATACGTTCTTGCGAAATGTACGAAACTCCTCTCCGTCGTAATCCGCATCGTTATCGAACGCGAAAAGATAGCCGATAATCTCTCCGGGAGAACGTTCTGCGACGATATGATAATTGGCGACGGAGCACAAACGGCGCAGTTCGGCACTATCGAGCGGCGCGACGCCAGGTCGGCTGCTCAGATTGATGCTGAGTACTTGGGGCTCGTCTGATGCCTCCAGTCTTCGTACACGCATCAAGGAGAACCTGACGTTGGGATAACTTGCCGGTTATTACGCGCTTTCGAATTGTGATAACGGCAGCGCATCGGAAAAGCGCGCTGTAACGGGTCCGCGTTGATCGCCTTGTTGAGCGACACCGTACTCTCAGCAATGGTTATCTTAAGCTGGAGCAAATGGATATTCCTCTCCCGTGACTCGATGTATGACTGCGCGCTCTACGGCGAGTCCCCGTAAACGAAAGTTTTCCTCCGCGCCCGGCGCAGTGGGAAGATCGAGGAACGATTGATGAGTTGGATACCAGGCCGCGAGGATTTCGTGAAGCTTTTGATCTCCAGTCGCTTGGCCTGATACCGGATGTCGCCAAAGTATCTTTGCGCCCACAACCGGTAAAAAACGTTCGAGCACATCCATGTAGTTCCGGTATAAAGCGCCATCAGGATACGACGCTTTTTTTGAATAGTAGTTTAGATTGATCATTGTCACGGGACGATCATTTCCGCTTTGCGCGATCTCCCGCATGATTTGCATCTCGGCATCGTTACGATTATTTACCTGGCTCATCGTCTTCCGAACTCCTGATGTCGCTTAACGTTGGAGCTAAGCTGCGCGCCGCGGCGTGTCGGGTTGAGCGACGGGTCAGACATTGCATTGGGCTGAATCCGGAAGAAGCCCGTCCTTGCGAGCCTGGCGCAGCGCATTGATGCTTTCAGACCACAAGCGAACGCTGTCCACAGGACCATCGGCAGTCGCGAGTACGGGGCTCTGGTCCTGGCTATCCAGCGCGGCCTGAAGTTCGCTGTGGGTGACCCACACCCATTGACTCCTCTCAACGTGAACGCAATCGCGGGTAACCGCGATGTCTTCGGCCGGGACATAGGGGACCTTCGCCGAGAAGGTCAGGAACGAGTTGCCTGGAGCTTTGGATGCGGCCGACAGACTCGATCCCGACTTCGCAAGGTTGTAAAAGCAGTTGGACTCCTCGAAAAACTCCCGAGTTGCTGTCGCCTGAGGCGTTTCATAAGGCTCGGACTTACCCCCGAAGTGGCCCCAAGCCTGACGAGCAGGCCCATTGTCGAACGCGAGCAGATGAAGAACTTGACCGTCCTTGCAAGCGAAGGCTGTTATGCCAGCAGGCCGGCCTGCGAGTGCGGCCCAGGAGCAGGCCAGGAGTACTGCGGACGTCGTGATTCGCTTGGGAGGTTTCATTGCGCTGCCTAACGTTGCGCTCAATTGAATATTACAGTGCGCTTTGGAAATGTGAAGATATCTGCACATCGGGAAAGCGCGCTGTAATGGGTCAAGTTGATACCCTGGTCAGGTGGATATTCTTTTTCCATGATCTGCTGAGCATAGACCAACCGGGGCGATTCGACATCTCGCGCGCTTCGGTTCAACGGAATAATATCGCGGCGGACCTGCCGCTTTCAGCCTCGACTCTCGGCACGACGCTTGACCTTCTTCGGCCACGACTTTCCGCCAAACGGGCTATCGATTTCATCGATGTCGTGTCACAGCAGAACTGAGCAACCCTCCAATGCCGAGACATCGTTGTCGCCAACAAGCATACGCAGCCGTCCGGGTGGCTACGATAGCTCGACATCGACACACCAGGACATTTACAGAAGCGCGGACCGAAACAAATAATTTCTCCTTCAATACGGTTTCCACAACTCAGGAACTTCCGTATAAACCCACCTAGCGTCGACGCTCAGCGGCCGCGAACGCGGAGCGGTGTTTGCGCAATAATTTCGAAGGCATCTGCAAAACGCCGCGAAGTGTTTAGGGTCTGCCGGAGCTACTCGTTATAGGTTTTAGCGGGTTTGTAATCCTGTTCAAATCCATTAGGCAATTCATCCACAATCTCCAGTTCGTTCCCAAAGAGCTTTCTTGAAACTTTTATGTACAGGTCGTTATCTTCATTCACAACGATTTTGTAGGTATCTGAAAAAGCGACAGGGTCTATGTGTTCGAGTTTGATCACATGCCCGCCGCTGGATAGAAATGCCTGGAAGTAGTGAGAATGCTGTATATATGGACCGGCCTGCCCATCGATTTCAATTCTTACCCCCATGTTCAAGTTGAATTTTCTGCCCATGTCCGATACTGGATTAAAAAATATAACTCGTGATGTGCCTTTATCCGTGGCCGCATGAATATCCTGGGTTGTAGTAAACGACGAAGGAAATCCAATCGTTGCACAGCTACAAAGCAATACCGTAGATAAGAAGACGGTTACTTGTGCTAATTTCTCCATACAATCTTGTTGGCTAACTCTGAGCGAAAACGCCTGGATAACCTTCGTGTTACAACGCGTCAGGTTGATCCGCTTGTTAGGCCGCGCTTTCGGAGTCTGACATATTGCGAACATGGAAAAAGTACCACAAGGATGCCACGTAGATAGCAGCCATCGCGACCACTATCGCATTTCCCATTATGGGAAAAATGGACTGCGGTTCAGTTACAACCGGATGCCAATCCGCGTTTTCCATTACCAGGCGAGTTCTAATTCCTACCAGGGTTGCGACGAGCCTCTGTGAGGCGCCAATTAGAGCGAGGTCGATAACGGAATAGAAACAGATCAGTACCCGGACTAGCGAGGTTTGAATCGACTGCGCTGCGAGGTAAGCCGCCGCCAAAAAGCCCGAAGTTATTGAGGCGAAGCCAAACACCACCGAAAACAGCGTATCAACGTGTTCGACGAAAAGATGGGCGAAATCTGCTTCGCTCACGCTATTCTACTGCCGCCTGACGTCGTGCTCAGCTGCTCGTTGCAGCACCTTGTTAGGCGGTTCTGTCTCGATCATATAAGCCATACGTAAGCGCTTGCGATTAACAGCATTGACATTGTCAGAAGGCTCAATCCAAATGCGATTGATCGGAAGCGCTGATTAGCCGCGTAATAGAACGACATGTGGGCTATACGACTAACGAAGTACAACCAGGACAGTGCGTTCACCCAAAATGGTGATAATGGAGAATGCATTGCGAATATCGTTATAAGAATAAAGCTCGCGACGCTTTCATTCGTATTCGCGTGCGCACGAGTAGCTCGAAACAAAAATTTACCGTGATCGGCGTCAACTGTTGTTCCTGGAACGTGCCCGGATTTTAGACCTGCTAAATCGGCGATAAGCAATTGAATCAGCAAGAGACCGCCGACCAGCCCCATTGCCCAGACAGTTGGCCCGTACGCCAGAATATCAAATTGCATCGCTTGCGCCTCCAGGACCCGATAACCGCCTAACGTTGGGATAACTCGCCCATTACAGCGCGCTTTTACAGAGTGCAGATATCTTCACACCTCAAAAGCGCGCCGTAATGGGCCAGCTGCACCGCTTTGTTATGTGTATTGCGACTTCAGATGAGCGGCTGACTTGAGAACGAATATTGTAATAGATGACGATTTGATGGAAGAAGCGATGAAAGCCTCTGGCTTAAATACAAAAAAGGAAGCGGTCGAACTCGGATTGAAAACTCCGGTGCGCCTGAAAAAGCAGCAGCGCATATGAGAATTTCGAGGAAAGCTCATGTGGGAAGGTGACCTCGCCGAGCAGAGAACCACCAGGTGATAGTTGTCGATCCGAGCGTTTGGATCGACTATTTCAACGGCACCAGGTCATCGGAACCGGACTTTCTTGACAGAGCCTTATATATCGACGCAGTTTGCTTGGGCGACATAATCCTTGCCGGGGTCTTGCGGGGGTTTCGATAGGACGGCGATTTCCGTAGCGCTCTGGAACTCCTGCCCTCGCTACCCGTTTATCACATCCTTACCCCGGAGCAGTGGACCCCATCGATTGGGCAGAAAGTAGACTGAATTAAGTGTCTTCCTCCAAGATGAGCGTGGAGCTCAGGAGAGAAGCGAT